>Ga0209337_1001318_pt1 | contig 18964 bp, 22 predicted proteins | sample LinPmetageLP53_FD_184044 | JGI IMG/M metagenome (GOLD analysis project Ga0209337, IMG submission 184044) | Marine viral communities from the Pacific Ocean - LP-53 (SPAdes) (version 2) | ecosystem: Environmental > Aquatic > Marine > Oceanic | place: Pacific Ocean | collected 2010-02-08 | reverse complement strand
CTTTCCAACTCATTCTAAATCCCCCTTACTTTTCCATGTCGAGTTTATTCGTCGTCTTCGTTCTGCTTCAACATCTCTTATTAATTCTTTAATATCCATATAAAATCGCTCAACAACCATATCTGCAACAATGAATCCGTCTCGGTGTTGTCCTGCAATTTCTTCCCAATAATCCACAGCAGGTTTCATTGCTACTAACGCATCTGCGGTTTTCTCAGGATTGTCAATAACCCATTTAGCCGCTAAAACATCTGCTTGACTATAAGAAGGAAGTTTCATTCCACCACTCTTAATGGCTCTAACTATCAATGTTCTCATATCATTTTTTATTATATCAAACCAACTCATTCTAAATCACCCTTACTCTTTGGATAAACTAAGTCTCGTATTTGCCGATATAAAGTTTCGTAATCCTTTCTAAGTTCTGCCGCCGATGAAACTATTTCTAGATTCTTCTCATCAAAGCCCTCGAACTTTTTTTGTAGTCTTTTATCAGACTTAATTAAGTCTAATTTTTTCATCTCATCTAATAGGTCTGAAAGATGTGTCATCTCTTGACCCATGTATTCAGTAGGTTGAGTTTTTTGAAGAAGTTTCTTAAGTTTCTTTTTTTGTTTAGCATCAACCTTTTCTAAAATTGAAGATGATTTAAGTATTTCTTTCCAACTCATACTCAACCACTTTGTCTATCCGTTCCTACAACTAGTTTATCAAATTATCTTTTGGTTTTTAGTTTTCAATCCTAATCCTTCTAACCACTTACTAGATTCTTCGTATTGTTTTTTATTATCTCCTAAAAATAATTTAAACTGATTTGCTAATTCCTTATCTCTCTTATCATCGTCAATAAAATATGGATTTTCTTTGAATTTCGGCTTTCCTGTTTTTTCATCTATAACAGGTTCTCCTTTTTCATCTACAATAGGAATTTTACTTCTTCTAGAACTGCCTGTTGATTCTAATGGCTTAACATTTAAAGTAGGGTCTGTATAATTCTTAGTGTCTTTAGTTTTTCCTGATAGGTTAGGTTTTTTATTTTCTTTAAATGGAGTTCTTTGTGTATATTCTAAATCTCTTCCCTGTGAAACATTAATTCTCTTATCGGTTAGAATGCTTCTTCCATATTTAGAAAAATCTTTAATCATAGAATAATATTCTTCCTTCATTTTGTTTATGTTTTTATCATCTTCGATTATTTTAGAATAATCTTCCTCTATTTTAGATAGTTCATCTTCTAATAACATTCTTTTTTCTTCATCGGTTTCTTGTTCCAATTTACTTTTTACAGATTCTTCTTGTTCCAAGTTTTTATTAAAATTCCTGTTAAATTTAGAAACGCTTTTTGACAGTTCTTTTTCCATACTTTCTAGTGAATTATTTAATTCAGTTAAATCCTTAATTGCATCTTTAGATTTATTTGAAATATTTTTACTCATTATTCCATCAAACAATTTCTTTCTTGTTTTTGCTGATTCTTTGTAATAATCTAATATTTTTGTATTGCGTTTTATATATTCATATTTTCTTTTTCCATCAGAAGGTAAAAGAGCAGTAGTTAATTTTTCTCCTTCCTCGGAACGTTCCTCAACTTCTCTAATTGCATCTTTTCTTCTTTCACCTTCGGGGTCTTCTTCGTTTTCTTCTATTATTAAATCTGATAATTTGTATCCTTCTCGACCAGAACCAATTTCTAACAAATCAATTTCAGAACTTAGTTCATCTATATTTCTAATTGCTTTATTAATATCTGTTAACCTTTCTTTTTTTATGGGGTCTGTTTTAATATAACGCTCCCTATTACCATCAAATTGACTAATCTTAAAAAGGAAATCCATCACCTCAATTCTGTCCTTTATTTCATTAACTGTTTCTTTAAATAAAGCACTGTCTTCATTTTCTAATATGCTATTAGGCGGTAGTTCTTCTTCTAATATTACAATATCAGAACCTAATTCAAAAAACAACAGTTTCATTTTTTTAGAAGTGATTGTTTTATATTCACTTTCTGATATTTTTTTAGTGTTCGTATATTTAGAAATAATTTCTTTGGCTTTTTCATATGCTTCTTCATATTTAAAATCTAAGTAAGCATTCACTACTTCACTAGAAGCATCTGAAACATATTCATTTTTAAAGTCAATTTTTAGTTCATTAAAATATTCATAAAGAATCTTACGGTTTTTCTGATAATTGTTATTTATAACTTTTCTATATTTTTTAGGCAAGGAACTTTTTCTATTGTTAAAATAACGATTTACTGAATCTGCTATTTGTTCTAAAAACTTTACTTTTTTTATATCTACACTTGAATCAAAACCACTAGTTAATATCTGAATTAACATATTTACATCTTTATCCAATTTAGGCTTTTTATCATTTTTTAATATTTCATCCAAATAATATAATGGTTGTTTTTCACCAAATAGTAATTCTTTGGCGACAGGATATTCTTCAACTTTATTTTTAGCAGAAAGAATGGCATTTCTAATACTGTTTAATGTTAGTTGTTCATCCAATAACTCTACTGCTTCGCTATCAACCTTGTTATCGTCAAATGTTCTAGCAAATTTAGCCAATAAATTTAAGTCAAAAATATCTAAATTACCACTAGGTCTTTCACCTTTAGGATTTTTTTTATTTACAGGTTTTAATTTTTTATATTCTTTTTCAAGGTCATTTATTTTTTTTGGACTAAGATAAGACTTAATTCCTTTACCTTCGTATTTTTCTGTATTTTTAGTTATAACGTCTAATATGTCTTTCCAAGAAATATCATTTCTTTCTTTTAAAATATCCATGAACGACATAATCTAACCTCCTTAAAACGGCACATTTTCTGAACGCATATTCTTTCTTTTAGGAGTTATCATAACATCAGGAATATTACTAGGTGCATCATCTGTTTTATTTTTTAATGTTGTACTTGGGTCTATACCAACAACTGCATAATCTCTACTAATGTTGACATTACTCCTTTGTTCCGCACCTTCTTTAATTCTCGCTTGCTTTAATTCTCTCTCTAATTGCCTTACACTTTTTTCTTCTGTCATATTAATTACCTTTCCTTTTTTCTTCTTCTAGATTTTTCTTTGCTCTTGCTATGAATGCTTTCTGCCCTGCTGTTTTTGGTTTTCGCACAAAGTCATCCATCCAACTAGTATCTGCCGCTTCTTCTAAATTTTCGGGTAACTGATTAGGTTTCTCCAAGTCTTCATCATCGGCAAACTCTTCTGCTACTGATTGTTCATAAGGCGTTAATGTTTTTAGTATATCTTTCCAACTCATTTTAATTCCTCCAACTCAGGTTCTAAAATATCTTTCTCATCTTCCTTTCTTCTAGAAGTTGAATCTTTAGGAGACTTGTGTCCCCTACCTCGTAATCCTGTTCCTTTTGATTTACCTGTTCTTTTTACTATGTCAAACCAACTCATTTTAATCTCTCCGCATCTTGAAAATCTTCTAACGTTTGTTCATATTGATTTCTTTCTTCTTGAGTAGTCTCTTCTCTATCTTTCTGATTCATTACATTACGTGGTTGTTCTTTTCCTGAAGAATTAACCCTGTCTTGTATCTCTCTTCGTTCTTTGGTTTTTTGCCTTTCATTAGTAAAAGAAACCGGACTACCATTTACCTTTCTATTCAGACTTAATTTTTTTCTTGTCGTATTTTTTCTTTTAACAATGTCAAACCAACTCATTTTTCATCACCTAAAAGACTCTTTAAATCATCAATTGTGTCTCTCATGTTAAGGACATCTAAATGTTCATAAGTATGGAAATCGTCATTTTGCTTGTTTTGTCTAAACTCTAACTCTCCAATTAAAATATTCAAACCTCTCTTGGAATCTCCGTTCCTACTTTGTTCTTTGTAATAATTATAAGCCCATTCAATAAACTGTTCTCTATTCTTGTGATATGAAGACACTTTGAAATCTTCCACATCTTCTAAAATCACTTTAACTCTTTCATCTAGTTCGTTATCTTCCTTTAATATACTTTTCCAACTCATTCTAAATCACCTGCTATTGGTAAATTCATTCCTAGTTGCCACACTATTATATCTGAAAATAATCTTAATTTCATCCTACTCTCCTCTCTGTTCTCTTATCCACATTTTGATTACCTGCATCTTTAGGCAATCCCTTAAATCTTTTATCCGGCCCAGTATTCATACTAGGTTTATTTCTAGTCTTAGGTGGTTCATCGGATTTTACTTTTTCAGGTTGACCTGCTTCTGCTAAACTAGGTTTAGTTCCCGCTTCCATCATTTGTCCTAATTGACTAGCATCAATATCTGTTCCCGCGTAAGGGTCTGTTTTAAAATCATCATCACCACTTTGAGTTTTTCCTTGCTCATCACCCTCAACAGGTTTAGGCTTAGTATAAATAAATCTACCTTCATCATCCATTTCTACTTCAAATCCTAAGTTCTTTATTTGACCTGCAATGTTAACTTCTATTTCTCTCTTTCGTAAAACTGCAATTTCGTCTTCTTCTTCTGATGGAGGAAGTTTAAGTTCCCAATCACTAATACCAAATTGAGTTGTAACAAATGGAAACACATAATTATTCCAAGTAGTTTGTGCCATCTCAACTGCTCGATTAGTAACAAGTATTTGCATACCTTCGTTATTTAATCCTCCACTAGCAGAAGCGTCATTCATAAACACTTTACTAACTCCATAAAAACCTGAAATCCTATCTCTCAAATCATCCTTAACAGAAATATAGTCCATTTCTTTTAGACTATCCATAAACTTAACCCATTCAACAGAACCTTTACCGCCTTCTGATTCGATTCCCATTACAGGTATGAAGTGTGGGTCTTGTTCCATCTTTTCTTTAACACCACGCCAAAAAGATTTCATAGAATCCATATTCCTAGTTTGAACAGCCAACAATCCCTTCGGCATTCTTGCCTTAGTATATGATGAGTTTACATAATTATCCATTGCAATTAAAGTAGTAACATTATTCCACAATGTAATTATTGGAGACATACCATACAAACGAGATGGAGAATATTTACTGAAATGCACTACTTCTCCTTTGACAAAATATTGTTCTTCCCCATTAACTCGATTAACATAATGAACCGGATATAGTTCTGAATTACAAGTTTCACATAATTCAGTTTGATGTGTGTGTACTCTATCTCTGTGTCGTAAACAAACAAATCCGCCCTTACCTCTTTCTCCCAATTCATTTGAATAAATGTGCATAGTAACAGGGTCGCCTCTAAACACTTCTTTTATTCGATGCATTCTAACTTTAGAATCATTGTCTAAATAATACTCCTTTACTATAACCAAATAAGCATCATCCATAATATTCAAATCGTCTTCTAATTCCTTTAGTACGTCTATAAATAACTGTTCTGCTCCGTTGACATAACCATCTAAGAACTTTTTAGCATATTCTAATTGCTTCGGGTCGGGTTTCTTTAGGTTAGTAGAGTTACATTCAGAACATTGTTTAACAGGAGATGCGTGTTCCTTTCCGCAGTCTTGACATTTAACGACAAACTTCTCTTCCCAAGTATATCCTCTTCTAAATATTTCCTGTTTTAATTGAGTTATACAAGTTCTAACAATAGTTGACTGTTGCACTATATGGTAAATAATAGGACTAGTTAAAAGATATGAATTATCTCTTTCTTGTATTCCTAAATTGTAAACTGTTCTATCAGCAGGTTTAGGGGTTGTGTTTCTAAATAAATTTGTAAAGGCAAATCTTCTTTTTTCTTCCGCCATTAAGCAATCACTCCTTCTAATTTATCCATCTCAAACATTTTACATTTATCATGCAGTTTGGCGACAGTAGTTATATCTATTCCATCTTTAGAAAAGTCATAGCCAACGTGGTCTTTATGATTTTCATATTTCATCAATTGAAATAATTCAGTTCTTCTTTCATTATACCATTCTGCTTTTTTATAGGATTTTTTCATTCGTAATAACTCCAATAATATATCTGCGTTAGAACCTTTCAATTTAAAATGAGGACGACATTTAGTTAATAATTCAACTACATCATCATGGGAATAAAAATTTAATCTGTTAACAGGCCTCGTATCCTGTGGAGACTTTTGGTCTAAATGTAATCTGCCGCAACCTAATGATTTGTGCATTTCTAACATAAATGCCTTACCTCTTTCCCCCGTTGCAACAAGTCCTACTCTTGGATTGAATTTTTTATCCATAGTAATGTAGCCATCAGAATCAATAAAGGCGGCAGTATAAGCATAAATATCTTTTTTAATATCATCACTAAATTTATAGAAAGCACCATTGATATTAGTAACATTACAAGATATAGCCATTTTAGAAATTATACTTGGAGTAGTTTTATTGAATAGATTTTTAGGTAATCTTTCGTGTATCTGTCTAGCAGATATTCCCGACTCTTCACTAACTAATTTTGAAATATTATATTTAATAATCTCTTTTTTATCTATACTTTTCATATGTTTTTTAATCAATGCTTTAAAGGCTCTTTTAGATTTTGACATTTCTTTAGATAGAATACAATATTCTTGATTATAATTTATACTATTTCTATCTATTTTTGCTTCCCAGTATTTACATAAAGTATCTACCATTTCTCTTCTTGTATTTTCATCGTCTACATATGATAATTTAATTAATTGGTCTTCACTACAAGTCATGTCTTGCACTTGTGGTTTATACTTATTTAACCAATAAATATTATCAATACTTTTTTCTAAATGATTAGCGTATCCGTCAATTAAATTATCAATAGACTTTGACATATTTATTCTATCTTCGCCTTTCAGGGTTCTTCTATACTTACGCATTTTTTTAATCATTTTAGGGATGTCTGTTCCTTCAACTTCATATTTTTTAAGTTTGTATTCAAGGTGTTTTCTTGCATCAGTTAAAGATAACTCAAACTCCTTAGCAAACGTTTTTTCTAATTGAGTGTGGTCTGATATGGAAGAATCAATTAGCCAACTTCTCTTCAAATCTTCTGTTATTCTTTTTTGTTGTTCTTCGAGGGATTCTTCATCATCAGCAAGGTCTCCAAGTTCTCTCAATTTGTCTCCCCTTTCACTAATACTCTCACCTCCGCTACTTGCCTCTAGAAGTTCAGTCCTAACATACCGCCTAAAGAGTTATTCGTAGTTGTGGGAGCATTGAACAATCCCATATCATCTAATAACATAAATACATCTTGTGAATTTTGCGTGGCGGCATTGGCTAAAGCCAAACTCATTACTAAGTCGTCGTGTGCGCCCACTCCTTCAAACTTTCCTGAATGAGTAATAGAAAACATTGATAATTCTTCTATCAACATATTGGTTAATTTCTTACTAGAGTTATCGCCATAGGGAAAGTTAAGTTTTCCATTTTCTATGTTCATTTGTAGGTTGAGAATTATTTCCTGTTTTCTTTTTCGTGTGGTGTTAAAGTCTGTTACATTCAAATCAGAAACGTTCCTTAGTTCCTGAGTAAATGCCTTAGCAAACGTATTTGTTTCATATAGAATTTCTTCGGGTTCAAATATTTTACCTATCAATCTAATTTTATCTATATTTTCTCTAAACTCAACATTCTTGGCTCTATCCACATGAACAATTGTTTTATTCATATTTTCATCAACTTCTAAAACTGTGATTACATTGTAATCTCCATCAGTAGAGATAGCAGGGTCAACACCCACGTAATATTTGTATCCCTTGTCTTTTCTATGTCCCAATTTTAATACATATTCTTTATTTTTACATTTAGTTACAAACTCAGGATTGAAAAGTGCTGTTCCTGTGGAAATTGGAACACAAAGATATTCTCTTGTAAATTTTAAAGAACCAATTTCTGCTTTCCTACGCATAAGAGCATCGTAATTCCATCTCTCCGGCCAAAGAGGTTCATTTAAAGAATTAAGACAAGGGTATCTATTTACAGTATAAGCATCGTTCTCTTCGAGTTGAGAAAATATATCTGTATAGGTAAATGGAGTTCCAATCATTCTCAATTTAGAAGTGTGATGTAGTGTCGGTATCATATCTCCAAAAAACCAATCAGTAACTTTCTCTATACCAACTATACTGAACTCTTTCAAAGGGTCGTCAATAATAATTTCTTGAGGATGAAGTCCTCTAATCTGTGAACCAACAGAACGCTCCAATATAGCATTACCATTTGTTAATTGAATATTACCAATAGCCCAACCCCTGCTAGGTCTAAATTGTTTTAATGCGGGTATGTTGAAATATCTATCTATTTCTCTCATATGAACTAAAGTCTGTTTTTGATTAGAAGATATGTATAACATTTGAAAAGGAGGTTCTTGAAATACTAAATTCCATACTACCCAACTGTGCATAAATACAGATTTCCCGTGGTCTCTGCTACAAATTATAACTGTTCTATCAGTAGTATTCATAGATTCTAGCCATTCTTGCATATATTCAGGATACATCATACCTAAAACATTTTGAAAAAAATATGGAAAGGAAGTTTTAGATAATTCCATATCCATTTGAGTTACAAAATCTAATTCATTTAACTCCATATTAATTCTCCATTAACATAAAAGAAATTGCTTCTGATTCAGTTAAAGATTTTAGTATATTCCAAGCCTTATTCATTGAATTAGGATTCCAAACTAATATTTTATCCCCACCTATTCTTTTTCTTTCACTTTCAACTGCTTCCATTGGTAATCCTTGAGGCACTTCCTCATCGGTAGGATTTTTAATCCAACCTCTTCTTTCAAATGCTGACATCCAACCACTATCAGGTATAGTTTTATTATTTATACTAACTAGAATAGGCTTATCTTTAATCAATTGCATTCTTTTATCTATCAAATTAGAAGCAATTCTTTCTCCTCTATATGGAGTAGCAATAGTGCTTCCGGCTAAAACCACATAACTTTTTTTTTCAGACCAACCCGAATAACCCACAATCATATCTCCGTCTAATGCAATTAGATATTTTACATTATCAACAGAATATGGACTTAAAGTGGGGCGTGTTTTTCTAGGGTTTTTATTTTGAGCATATATTTTTTGCCAATTTTCTTCGCGAGATTTTCCCCATTGACTATTCCATAGTTCTAACATCTCTGCTTCTGTATATATTTTACTAGGATATGTAATCATGGTATCACCTAAAGTTAGCCTTTAAGAAATATACACTTTCTTTGGGAACTCCATGTTTAATTCCTATTTCTCCAAAAGAATCTACTTCGTTAACAATTGAAACTATTTCTGTCGCAGAAATATCTACATTGTAATCTACTTTCATTATATCAATAGCCGCATTGATATGGTCGTATTCTTCTAAACTAGAAATATTATAGTAAATTGGTTTGCCTAACATTTTTCTTATATTATCATGTGCTTTCAACATTTTTCTTTCCAAAGTATCAGGTTTATTTTTCGTGTCATTTATTACCTTAATAAAATCTGAATAGATAGTGCTACCTTTATCATCCCCTCTCATTTCTCCTGTATATGTGTCTTCTAAACTAGAGTTATTATAAATATCATCTATAATCATTCTATAACTTGTGTTGGGTAAAATTAAACTCTTGTCTTTAATGTCATTATCGCCCCCTCGTAATAAATACCATTCCCTAGGAGTTTTTCCATCTTTATCAGGAAAGTTTCCTTTAGGGTTTATTGGGCTACTTTCAGAAAAATATCTTTTATATTCCTCGGTCAAATTATTCAAAACTAATATGTTATACAATTTAACTCCGAACTCTCCCGCTACATCGGAACTTTTTGTTTTATCATTTTTATCTATATCTGCAATCAAAGAAATTATTTTTCTTCCCTCATTCATTAAATCAAAAATGCCCCTTACATTTTGTAATCTTTTAGGGGTAGTCTCCTTTCTAATGAAGTTTGTTAATCTTTTAATATGTCTAGGAGCATATGCAACATATCCAACTTCTTGTTGTCTTCCCATCATGTGTGAATATATATCATCACCTTCTGTATGTGTTGCTATTATTCTAAAGATTCTTCGTTCAGAACTTTCAATATCAATACCGAATTTATCTTCAAACGGAACAAAGGAACTATCCATCGGTTTTACGAAAAATTCATTTATCTCTTCTAATAAATCACCCAACTCTTTACTTATTTTTGACAACTGTTTATTTTGATTAGCAGGTTTTTTCGAACTAGGAGAAGAACCTAAATTTTCTATTAAAGGTTCTATTAATCCTGTTGTATCGCTACCCTTAGAAGACATTGTTTTACTTCTTGTTTTTGTTTTTGTCGGTGCAACACTAGCAAAACTATCAGGTTCATACAACTTTGAAAATGCCGTTAAAAATTTAACTATTCCCTTAATTCTTCCATCCATTTCTTTAGATGGCCCTTTATTTTTAGAAGAGTAAGGTGTAGTTCTTAGAAGTTTAGAAGCAGTAGTAGATGAAATTGGTAAATAATATTCATCTCTAGACACATCAGAAGCACTTTCTTCTAATGCATTAAAATATTTTAAAATTAAATCATCAATATCTACATCTAATACTGCTTCGTATTTGCTCCCTTCTATTAATAATAATTTTTTGAGTCTCATTAACTCATCAGTAAAAACAGGCGAAGGTTTAGTGAATGCTTTATCATCAAATTGTATATAATAAATAGGGTCAACTTCTGTTTTGACAAGAGCCGAAAGAGTTCGTCCTAATGATTTTATTTCATCTACATCTATCTTACCCTTTACTTTACCCGCATCAACTTCTGCGGTGTTTCCTAATGAATTTCCTTTTTCATCGTAAAGTGTTCTAATTTTATTGTCAAGTAAATTATCTGATGACTCTTCCAATTCATCATTTTTCTCTTCCAATACTCCAAGAAGGTCATGTTTATTTAATATCTGTTCAAACAAAACTATATGTTTTTCCTTTTTTATTACTGTTGACATAGGCATCGGTTTAAAGTCTGCAATATAATTAAACTCATCATTCTCTATGGCTTCTCTTTGTCTGTTGCCTATAATTTCTGACATAACTTCTTTTAGTTCACCTACGAAAGCCATATCTTTTACTAAATCATAAAATGTCATATATGCTGTTTTAAAATCATCATATTCATCATGTTTATCTTTCCAATAATCATATATTTTACTTCTATCTTCTAAACTTTTTAAATCCATTTTTCCGATTATAGAAGAACCTTCTATTTTCACATCGAATGTTCTTGTATTCCCTGACCTTTTGGTTTGCATTAGAGTTTCATAAATACTACTCATTTTTCTTCTAGTTTTAGTATCTAGCGAGTCTAAAAAGTTCAAATCTTCCTTTATCTCTACTTGAGTTAAAGTTTGGTCTAAAAGCCTTACAGATTCGGCCTTATATTTTTTAGTTTCAAATACATTTTTATAACTTAATTTACGTTGCGCTGATATATCAAAAAACTTTTTCAATATTTTATCTAGTTTCTTTTCTTCTCCCTCTAAACGGTCTTTTTGAGTTGCAGACGTTTTAGTTGAAATTTTTTTGTCGGGATATACTTTATTTAAAAGAAAAACTATCATGTCATTGAAAAGTTCCTCATAATTAGACATAATTGTATTAGGTGGCTGTTTTACAAACCCTGTATAAGCAACTATAACTCTCTGAAATATTAAATCTTTAATTCCTCTTGAATATTGATGCACCGGATTGTCATTTGAATCAATAAACAACTCTTTTTTTGAAGGGTCTTTAATAATTAAATTATAAAGCATATCCTTTTGAGCAAAAATAGTTTGTAAGACATCTCCTATGAGTTTTTCTTTTTCTGAAACTGGTTTCCTTTTATATTCTCTTTTTTCACTTCTAGGAATAGAGTCTTGTATGGCATCCTTTGCTTCGACATATCCTTCATTGGCGAAAGTAGTAAAAATTTTAAAATATTCTGTTTCACTTATTATCATTTTCCGGCCTCCTAAACTCTAACACCGTTGTTCGCTAACCATTCTAATGGCTCGAATAAATTAGTTCCCTTTTTTCTTCCCTTTGTTTTTACTCTAACAATGTTTTCATCCAATACATATTTAATGGACGCTTCTATTTCTGTAAATAGACTCTTTCTAAGTTGTGAATATCGTTCTGTTATTTTATCTACAAGTGAATCAATAATGTCTTTTTCACTTTCCTGTTCGTCTATTTTTTTATTTTTATTAGTGTCAATTTTTTCTATAATAGATAGAATTTCTCTATTTTCATTATATGTTAAATCTAAACTAGCAAAGAAATATATTACGTCATTAAATTCATCGGATATATTATATTCATCAGTCTCTAAAACATAATCTGCTCCATTATCCTCCGTTGGATAGATAGATTCTTTCAACTCTTCAATAATAAGTCTGTTATTGGACTTTGCTTGATATGTGTTATTAATCAATTCCATATTTTTTAAAGCAGATTTTAAACTGCCGATATAAGGACTCCTTAACTCTTTTATTTTCTCGCTTATCAGCCCCCCCACTCTTTGATTATATTGTTCTTCTGTTTCTGACGATTCTCTTGTATATACTTGGAATACTGCGTCTTTTTTACCTGAAACTGATTGACCGGATGTTGATATAGGCTTATTCTTTCTTTGAGATTCTTTATTTTCTATAAAAATCTGAAAAGGAGCGAAGTCTTTTAATCCCGTCATGCTTCTTAAATTAGAATTAGAATCATCATTAGAAAGTAGTCTCATTTCCTCCTTTAGTTTTTCAATTTCACTTTTGAGACTATCAATAGTATCGCTTTCTGCATTACTATCTTCAAGGTCTTCTAAATCAAGGTCAAGGTCTTCCAACTCATTCTTTAAAATATATAATAATAATCCATTTCTTCTTTTTTCAGATAACGTAGCAGTTTCAGAATAAACAGATTCTAATTTAGGTAAAAAGGCAATAACCCTTTCTTTGAAGTCTAGTCTGCTTTCATCTTTTTTATCTTGGGGAGTTATATTTGCTATTTGATACCACTTTCTAGCGGTTACTGTTCCGTCTTCTTCAATCAGTCTTGCTCTTTCTCTTTTTAAATCAGTTAACAAATCATTATCAATATCAACTAATCTCCTTATTTTAGTTTCATCTAATAGAGTTATATTTTTTAATTTGTTAAGTAAATCATTAACATTTTGTCTTTTCACTCTACTAGTTAAAATCTTATTCAAAGCCCTTTCAATGTTTTGTTCTTTTTTATTATCAAAAATCATATCAAAGACATAATAATTATTTTTATATTGTTTAACTCTCTGAGTAAACCAAGGTTTAGTTCCCTTGAGGAAAAGACGTTTTTCCTGTGGCTTGATTGCTTGGGAAGAAGAGGAAACTTTCAAAAAATAATCTCTTGCTATTTGTTCCGATACTCCGATATAATCACTAGTATCTTTAGCCCTAGCAACAGAACCTCTATCTCTTGAAAGAATTGTATTGTCCTTGAAAGAAATATAATCCGGTAGTTGTAATAGTTCACCTAAGAATGTTTTTTTAATTGTTGTTTTCTTTAATTCTTTTGACAACGGTATTCCACCTGAAAATAAAACTAGTTGGTCGTAAGAAAGATTTTTAGGAAATCCTTCAACCATAAAAGCACTAGCACCTTTGAATTTAGGATTATTTTTGTATGCGGTTGTCTCGGCTTCTTTGTCAAAGAAACTCTTCTTATCAGACAACTCGTCTGTAATATCTTTAGTTTTATACGAAAATTTAACATCATCTTTACTTTCTAAAAGTTTCTTTCCATCATCCCTCTTTTCGCGTTTTTCTTCTGTCTTAATTATAGGATAGACTTTCAAATTTAAATCTTTCAAAACATCTTGTTCATTTATTATTTTCATTAAATCATCATATTCTAAAGGCATAGCAATCATCATACCCTTTTCAAGTTCATACCCTAAAATATCAGAATTACCTTTCAAAGATTCCATCATAGTTTGTCTAACATCTGAGTCTTTCAATTCATTTTTGAATAATCTAAGTCTTTTTTCTACGCCTCTTTCTGTTACCTTTCTTTTTATCTCACTTAATTTGTTGCTGTCTCTAATATCATAGTCATTGAAAGAAATTTCACCTTTGAGATATTTTACTAATTTTTCAATATCTTTATTTTTGATTAGAAGTTTCAATACTGAATTATCTTCACTAAGCCCACCATCCTTGTCTAATGTGTTAAGTATTTGTCTAATTTTAGTGCCTCTATCAATAAAGGTATTTCTTTTTTGTCTTTCTATATATGCATTTTTTAAATTAAAAGGTTCATTATCAAAATATTCTGCTGTTGGAGGCGTTCTTAGATGGGTGTTTAAAATAGATAAACTTTTTTTAATAGATTTTAAAGTTGAACCGTCCTTTTTAATTTCCTTAGCAACGAAGTTAGATACTGCTTCTTCCAATTCACTATCACTAACAGTAAATAATGTCTTAGACAACCTTTTCATCATAGGAGTTAGTTTCGTTGGGCTAGGTGCTTTTAGAATATTTTGCCAACTCATTGTAACTTCTCCTCCATCTTACTTCTAACATCTAGCCAAACCTCGGGATGGTTTTGTGCTAACACTTCCTTGATAATCTGCATCTGATGAACAATAATTGTATCTTGTCTTTTGTGAACTAACTTACCTTTGAACTCCATCAAGTATCTCAAACTCTCACGGACTTCCTTTGCTAACTTAGTTAATGAATCTATATGTTTTGGGTCTAACTCATCTGATTGAAAAAGTAAATCTAATTTAGTATCTAGTCTAGAAATGTTAGCACTCAAAGTATCTACTTCATTTATCTCCCGCATTGCTATCATGTTTGCGGCTGATTGTTGAACTAAAGGTTGAACGTGATTTTTCATATGGCGAACCACTTGGTCGGCAGTGCAGTTTAACATTGACCCTACTTCTTCGGGAGTAATTACAGAATCGTGTATTTGTAATTCAATAGCACTTCTATGTTCACTAGTGCAAACATTACATTTTGGATTAGAAGAATTAACATAACCTTCCATGTGATTTCTTTGATGTCTAGACGAAGTGCCACTAGGCCAATCCATTTGAATATCTAATTCATCAGCAGTAATTATCATGTTATCTAATTCATCTTCTAGGCTCTGCCTATTATCTAAATTACAAAATACACAACGTTTTCTAGTTACCACACTATCACCTTTTTTGCATATCTAATACTTTTTTGATTTGTTCGTCAATTCCTTTTTCTCTTTTTTCTAAATCTTTTAACATGGGTGAAATCATAGCCTTTGCAGTTTGTCTAGCGAATTTTTCATCGAGACCTGAATCTATCATACCTTTTACAGCAGGTTCAATATATTCATATAGGTCTTCTCTTGCTTTATCCATCATACCTTTAATTTTTAGTAATTGTTCATAAAGAACTAACTCATAATTATCTTCATTTTTTATAATATCAAACCAACTCATCTTAATACTCCCCACAATAACAACACATACAACAAGAATAATTATCTTCATCTATTTTCATATCACAACATTCTAACATTATGCCACCTTCAATATATCAGTCCAACTTCTAACGGGTTGGTTGAAACTAGTATTTTTTGTGCCATCGTCTTCTTGTTGCACACCTACAAATTTTAGGGAATTGTCTTTCCTTGATTTATCCGGCCAAGAATAATCTACTCCTTCTTTCTTACCCTGATTGATTAATATTTGTTCTGCTACTTGATTTATCATACCCCTACTAATACTAAAGTATGCCCTATTAACAGTTAAATCTTCGGGTATTTGTAGATTAGTTCTTGTCTCACCTTGAAACTTACCTCTTGTTGGTATTCTTTGTTCACTATCCATTATAAGCCGTCTCACTTCTTTGTGTTTAAAATAGCCCGATTTTGCTTGTGCTTTAGCGGGGTCTAAATAATCTGTTACTATATTTAAAATAAAATTTAATTTTAATAATAATTTAGGCCAACCTGTTTTACCCCTCTGTCCGAACAACTTAATCGGTTTGTCTCTACTAGTTCCCATAGGTTTTTTTAATTCTTCTATTGCTAATTTCACAATTTGTTGTAAACTTTTAGTTTTAACAATTTCAACATCACCATCTCCACCATAAATTACCTGCCAAAACGGTGGTTTTGCTGTATCCCACTCATATTTATACCACTCAGAAGGACACGAAGGCATAGGCTTATGACCTTGGTCGGGATATTTTTTAATTTTATACTCTCTTTTATCTTCATACCATTGAGTGCGGTAATGTCCTCTAACGGTATCAGTTATTTGCACATCACCATTGTTAGGATTTATTTTTATATCTTCAAATGGAATATTTCTTGGATTTAATTCACTTTTTGGTTTTGAATATTCATCCATTAACACATCAAGTTTAAGCAGTTCCTCTATTTCACTTAAATCTATTTTTCCACCATCGGTAATATTTCTAATATTCTTATCAATTTTAGTTCCTCCTTGCCCTGCTCTTTTTGGAGACGGATTACCGTGAGTTCTTCCTACTATACCTTGGTCTAGAAACATTTCAAATAAATCCGGTGAGTTTACCATGAAAAGTGTCGAGCCACTAACCCCACCTAAAGCACTAGCCCATTCTGAATACATTTTTCCAATACCTTTCATATCGGCAGTTCCTACTAATTCAGTTCCCGAAGGAGTAACAATAACTACTTCATTTGTCTTTCCTAACTTTTCTTTTTTTGCCACGTTTTTTACCTCCTTTTGATGAAATTGATTTGTTATTAAATAAAGATGAAGTTCCAGTATTACTAGTAGTAACTGCCCCCGCCATTCGTAGTATAGTAAACCATTTACTGTTAGGGATAGTTACCACTTGTCTAAGCGCAAGACTAATTGGACTATGAATGTTTCACTTAGAACTCTTATTTTCATTCTGTCTATCAAACATTTCTATTTGTTTGTTAATTATCCAGTGCCAAAAATTAGCAGACTTATTCCAAAAATATCTCTCTAAGAAATTCAAGAGCCCTTTCTCCACTTCTTATTTTTCTTTTCCTTAGTTTTACTTGCTTTCCACTTGACCGAATTAGACCAATATGCAGCAGACAGTTTTCCACGTTTAATATTCTTAGCGTGTCTAGATTTGAAGGCTTTTCTTTGTCCGGCAGTTTGGTTTGTTTTTACCCCTTGTTGACCGAACCTAATAGTCTTGATTTTATCTCCAACCTTTGCTACAACAATGTGGGATTTTGTTTTATGTTTAGGGGTTCTCTTTGGTTTATTGTAGCCACTAACACCTGCTCTTTCTAATCTAGGGTCTTTTCCCTTCTTTTTTAGAACGTTAAACCACTCCATTTACCTCACCTATTTCTTATTCTTTATTTCAGAGAGTTGAGTTTTCTCTTAAGTTTTTTATATTCCTGTTTCTTTCCCTTGATTTCATTTATTGAGGAGGAAGGTGAAAATTGGTGATTTTCTAGTTGACGCATTTTATGTTCTATTTCTCTAATTTTCCTCTTTTTAGCACTAAGAGCCTTACGTCTTGACTTCTCCTTATAGTCCGTGCTAGGATAAGAATAATCATCTCCTTCGTCATCTTTCAAAACTTCAAACCAAGTCATTTATTTCCCGCCTTTTTCTTAGCACATTCTTTGCAAATAGGAACACCACTTTCAGAAACAGTCATGTGTCTTCTAGACAACACCTTAGTACACCAACCACATTTATTTTTAGGCATATTTCTAACATTTCTTGTTCTAGTTCTACCGGAACTGAAGTTAGGATTACCTACTCTAACCTCTCCTTCTTCGGCTTTACCACTACCTGCTCTAGTATTTACTTCACGAACTAATTTTGTTACTCTTTTCTTTTTTGGTAATTCTATTCCTCTACCCATTGGTCTTTTATTTCCTTCGGGTGCTTGACCTCTTTCTTCAATTGCCTTTACTCTTTTTGATTCAGGCATTTTTTCTCCACCCATAATATTAGGCGGTCTATCTTTAGGCTTACCACGCCTTTTTTTAATAATGTCAAACCAACTCATTTTTCTGCCTCTTTATTCTATTCTTTCAGAAGGTATGTTAAAATCAAAATCATCTACTTCTCCCAATGTTTTCAAATTTATTTCTAATTTATCTAAACCGATTTGTATGTCTAATAGCAGTTCCCGAATTGCATCATGGTCAAATCTATTGTCTTCAGTTTTAGGTGTATTATGCAAAGCCCTTCTTGTAAAGTCAATACCCTCGATTAAAACATTTAAGTTTTTCATCATCTCTTTCATACTACCCGCATCTATTTTTTGCTTTATTACAGTAGTTTCTTTACTTAGATGTTTCAATGCTTCTTCACTTAAATCATTGAAATGATATAGTTTTTTACTTTCGCCTTCAACGTGTTTACTACCACTCATTAAAGTCCCATCAGGATGTTTATGTGTTTCACCAATATACTGTTTTCCATCTTCAAGGAAATGTCTTTCACCCTTTCCCTTTTTTACTTCAACTACCATACCATAGGTTTTACATGGGTCTTTTCCACAACCACAATTTTTCTTAAGTATATTTTCCCAACTCATACTAATCACTTCTGCGAGAACTTCTTTCCGGTAGGAACGTGTTGTTTCCCCTTTTTAGTTCCTTTCCTTTTTTTACTATCTTGATATTTCAATCTAGACTTAGGAGTTTTCTTGTAAGTTCCCTTTGGCATATACCTACCCTTAGTTTTAGACTTAGGAGTTTTACCCTTCTCTTTAGCACTATGTTGTTCAGCACTACCCCAATCTTCATTAGTCCAATTCTGTAAATCTCTTTGGGTTTTGGCCTTAGCCTTTAACATATCAAACCAACTACTAATCACGATAACCGCCACCTGCTTTTTTGTAAGAGGCGGCGAGCATTTGTGCTTTTCTTGCAGACCATTGACCTGCCGCCCCACCTTTACTACCTGCTTTAATTCTTTGAAATTGCTTTTTTCTCATCGTGGGTTTAGTATAATTACCTGCTGAATTAACAGTAGATTTCTTTTTCTTCTTAAGAACTTCAAACCAAGTCAT
>Ga0209337_1001317_pt1 | contig 18965 bp, 28 predicted proteins | sample LinPmetageLP53_FD_184044 | JGI IMG/M metagenome (GOLD analysis project Ga0209337, IMG submission 184044) | Marine viral communities from the Pacific Ocean - LP-53 (SPAdes) (version 2) | ecosystem: Environmental > Aquatic > Marine > Oceanic | place: Pacific Ocean | collected 2010-02-08 | reverse complement strand
GTCATATCTTTAATTCCAAATAAAATAGGACTAGTAACCCTGTGAGCTACCATTATTTTTCGCATAGACTCGCTAGATAAAAATTCATATTGCTGTGGAGCGTCACTTAATTGAACAGCCTCCATAGTAGCTGCAGAATCTGCGTTGTCATTAAAAGCTAATATAAATCTACCTGCGTTAGAAGTCCCTGTGTATTTAGCTGCTATCTTTTGTTCTATAATATTTCTTTCTTCTTCTGTTGGAGTTCCGTTGTTAAAATTAAGAAGCATTGAAGGAGCTAGACCGTTCATTATGTTGTTTAAATGATAGTTAGCTATTTCCTCTTCTAGTTCTGCGTATTGAATACCCCCTTGGTAATCTACAGGACTATAGTACTTAAATCCTGCTCTATAAGGTTTTATGTATAGTATTTCAATTTCATTATTAGAAGTTCCAAATACAGGTAATCTTTCTAGTTCGTCTCCTTGTTGAAACTCTTCCCAGTCATAAAAATAATAGTATGCAGGAATTTCTCCTTCCTCATTACATTTCTCAGCTCTTAGCGTTTCTATAGGGACGTGCTCTACTTGTGCAATTCTTGATCTGTCTTGAGTGTATATAATTTGCATAGCACATTGACCCATTAGTTTTAAATCACTAGCTAGTTTCATTTGCATATCTTCAGAAAGCATAGACTTCATTTGAGCATACTCTGCAGGTTTTCTATTTGAATCAGTAGCGTCTAAATAACGTCCTACGATCATTTGTGAAATACCGTTTATTAAAGCATTGTTAGTAGCCGAGCCATTATACCTGTCAATAAGAAATTGAAAGTAGTTATTGTCAGCTCCATATTGAATCCATTCTTGGTTAGATACTTCTTTGACTTCAGGAGTTGTATAAGTGCTTAATTGTAAAAAATTAACTTTCATATTAGTATATTATATAATCATTGTTTCCAGAAGTGTTTTCTATATATAATCCTTGGTTAATATCATAATAGTTATTTGTTTCTTGGTCTATAGTTTGATCTGTACAAAATATTTTATCTCTAAAAATAACAGTCCCACTAGTATTAGTAATTTTTAAATCATAAAACCTTCCTTCTACAAGATTTAAGTTCATTGTAATATACATCAAATCATTAGTTATTACAATTCCTACTTCGTCTTCCCACTCGTAATTAGCCAACTGCCACTCTAAAGTATTTGTGTTCCATAAAGCACCAGAAGTTGTAACACAGTTTTGATTGTTTGTACTTTCGTCTCTTATACAAATTTCTGCGTCTGTAACATAGTCCCTAGGTATTATGTTAAAAGTTTGCGGATTAGTAGAAGTCGTTAAAACTATCATTTACTTGTTTAATAGTATAACGTAATAATTTTACTTTTTGCATAATAAATATTTATAAAAAGAAAAAGGGCTGTAAAAGCCCTAATTCTAATCTAAACACAGAAAAAAACTTTTTATGCAGGGCTTATTGAAGCTCCTATTACTAATTTATTAACTGCAGCACTAGCACAAAAGAATGCAGGTAGCACCTCTTGAGCTGTAAATGTCATAGAAAATCCAGTAAAATCTGCTAACGCAGTTCCAGTTCCTATAGTTCCTGCAGATACATCTGCTCCATTATAAGCACCAACTAAAAAAGTATTAGAGTTAAAGTCCTCTACAAAAACGTGAGGATTTCCTTTTGCTACGTCTTGCAACTCAGCTTGAGTTTCTTTATCTAACTTTTGTAATTGTATAGTTACATTTTGGTCATAATAGACCGTTCCGTTTTCAGCAGATGCCGTTATCGTTTCTTCCATTCCAGAAGAACCAGGCTTTACTAAGTATCTATATGCAGCAGGAGTAGTACTAATATCAGTAACTTCAGCTCCAGTAACCGATAAGTTTCCTAAAGTTCCAAAGTCTGCTAATATTATACTCTTAATGCCGCCAACTGATTTAATACAAGGTAAATTTCTACCTTTTGCTAATAGTGTACAACTCATTTTTATTTGTTTTATAAAAAAAAAGGGCAAGTAGGTTGTCCCCACCTACCCTAAATTTTTGGTTAATTTAATTATTAAGAATAAACTACGATGTCAGAAGAGATACCATAATTTACAGCTCCACTAAATCTGCAAATTACTCTACAATTTTGTGAACCATCTAAGTCGCTCATATCTAAAAGTTTAACTTCATTCATATTTCCTACTAAAGAAGTTCCAAAGTAAATATTAGATTTCTCAGCAGCGAACATACTGTTGTCATTCATTCCTTGAGCAACGAATACTTTTACTCCGTCAAACGATAGAGAACCATTGTTCCACCATTGAGTACCCATTGAATTAGTACCTGCAGCACCTAGTCCGTTAGCTCCAAATCCACCTAAAGCTCTAACATAAGCTCTAGCTACATTTTGAGAAACGTATAAGTGAAGGTCTTCTTTTCCATATAAAGCAGAAGGAATTTGATCAATTACGAGTCCCATCTGAGCTATTACGTTTGCAGCATCTACTGCAGCAGCACCAATTTTTTGAGCAGCAGGGATAGAAGCATCAGCAGCGGCTAGAGTTACTAGTCCTGCATATTCTCCTGAAACTCCTGCAGTTCCTCTCCAGATAGTTTGCTCTGTTTTTTGAGCAATTTCTGCAGCAACGTGAGCTAAGATAAAGTCACTAAATGCAGGTGGTAAATTCTTAAATCCAGAGAACCCCATACTTTGAGCTTCCCAGTCTTTTAAAAAGTCAGACTTACATACTTGTAAATTTACTTGTAAGTTAGAAGGCTCTAAAATTCTTTCAGTTAAGTCGATGTTTGACGTTGGGTCAAAGTCACAACTTGCGTCTTGTACTAGAGAACCAGTAGAAACTTTTTTGATTACTTCTTTATAGTTGATATTTGGTTTTACTGTAATTCCACCATCATTAATTGTACTTGCAGAAAGTAAAGCTGCAGCTATGTACTGATTTCCAAAATCCCCTGAATAGGTTGTACTGATTGAAGTAGTTGTACCTAATTGTATATTTCTTTTCATTTTATTATTTATTTATTTATTAATTATTATGCTTCTGAAGCCCATACTCCTACGCCTCCTACAATAAACCACTTAGTTAAAGATACGGCTCTAATTATTACATAGTCTCCACTGTTTGCAGTTGCTTTAGTGTTTACCCAGTTTTTATTTACTACTCCACTTGCTACAGAATCTGCTGCAGCGTTAGAGATACTTCCGTTAAAACCATCTGTTGAGTGAGGGCTTAAAGTGATTGTGTTATTACCGTCTGCTCCTGTATTTCTAAATAAATATGTTAATCCTAAATTTTCAGAATGAATCTGAGGTAGAGAAATAACTAGTGCGTCAGTAGCTACGTTTTGGTCTACTCCTGCGTCTCCTGCAGGAATTGATAATGAAGCAGAGATAGTATTTTGTGATACTTGTACTCTTACGTCATCGTTACTTGTGTGTATAAATGTACTCATTGTTTTAATTATTATTTTTTAATTTGACTGATTTTTGCTAATACTCTATCTATAGTTGTCTCAGGTCTGTTTTGACCATATAGAAAAGTATCGTTCTTTTTTGTTGGTGCGTGAGCTAAAGGTTTTCTAGCAGGTTGTTTAGACATTTTTTCTTTTACTTTGTCTACTTCTCCATATTTTCTTTTTAACTCTTCAATTTCTTCTTTTACTTCCTCGATAATAGGACTTACTACTTCTACTACTGCAGCAATAATATCCCCCATTTCTGGAGCTACTTCGTCAGGTACTTCAACGATTACTTCTTCCTCCATATCTTCTCTTACATCTTCTTTTTCGTCTGCAATACCGTCTTTGTAACCTTCTTCTTCAGCTTCAGGAACAGTTTCAAGTCTAACCTCATCGATTAAACCGTCATCTTTTACGATTAACATTCTACCGTCTTCTATCATATATTCTCCTGCAGGAAGAGGAACTCTCTCATCTTCGTCAGTTACGATAAAAACGCTTTCTCCCTTGTCATAGCTATCGGCAAATATTCTAGTACCGTTGTCTAAGACAAGTTCTTCTAGTTCAACATTAACCCCTAGGAGCGTGTTGATCTTTTTTAACATTTCACTTGCTTTCATTATTTATTATTTATTTATTAATGTTTATTCTATACTATTAGCTTTATTTATCATATTAACAATAGTACTTTCGTTCTCGTCTTGTTCTCTGTATTCTAGTTCCATATCTATAAAAATTCGGTTTCCATAACTATATATTTCTGAATTGTTAGGGTCTATACCTAGCTCGTCAGATAATTGTTGATATGAGTTTAATTTTTCTTCTAGATTATCCATTTTAATTTTAAACTCTGAATAGTAGTTATCAAAGCCTTCAAACTTTTCGTAGAACTCGTCAGCTAATCTTTTAAAAGAAATATACTCATCATAGAAGTTTATAGCCTCTCCGTATGCAGTTTGATACCTTTCTCTACTTACTGTCTCAGCTTCGCTTAAAGCACTGTCTAAATCGTCTATAGCTGCTAGTTCTAATTTGTTTTCAGCTTTTAGTACTGCAAAGACTTGGTTGTCTTCAGAGTATAACTTATTTAGTATAGTTTTAAATGCGTTCATATTATTTCATAAAATTAGCAAGACCAAATCTTTCATTAGCTTCATATAATAATTCTTCATAAGCACTTTGGAATCTTTCTCTTACATTTTCACTATCCATTAATGCTTGAGTAATTCCTGCATAATTTCTTATTAATTCGTCAGGATTTACTCCTAGATCGTTAGCTACAGATTCTAGTTTTAATATATATTCTCTCATAACTTCAGCTTCTTCTTCTAAATTTCTTGCAGCTCCATTAAGTATATAATTATCTACCGCTATACTTAATTCAGTATTAAAATCATTAATTTTATCTATCCACTCATTTAAGAAATCTGCTCCATAACTAGCTTCATCGTAAGATTGCATAAAGTAGTCTTCGCTACTATCTATATCGTCTACTAGTGAAAGGTCTACTTTTTTAGAAAGTTCTCTTTTTTTGTTTTCTTTTAGTAAGTTGAATACTTTTTGTTTTGTGTTCATATTTATACTGATTTTGATTCGTCTCTAAATTCTTGTTTTTGGCTTTCAAACTGATCTCGGCTATACAGACCTTGTTCTATCGTTTGTTTATGACTATCGTAATCAGGGTAAACTTGGTTTACATCTATACCTAACTCATTTGCAGCTTCTCTAATTTTATCTAATACTGCTAAATCATTTTGCAAATCAACTTCAGTTATTAAAGGCTCTCCTCTTTGAAAATAAATAGAATATATATCTCTTCCTAGTTCATACCATTGGTCAAATTTTTCAGGAAACCACTCTTCAGTAAAATAAGTTAAGTTGTCTACTTCTTCCTGCATACCTTGATTGTCTCCATAAACAAACTCATCTAAAATACTTAAGTCTACTTTTTTAGAAAGACTTTCTTTTCTACTGTTTTTTAGTTTGTTTAGAACTACTTGTTTAATTTTAATTCCCATATTTGTTTTTTATATATCCACAAATTTTAGGAGCTGCTTCTGCTCCGTATTTTTTAGTTTGATCTGCTATACACTCGTCCCACGGATAGTCTTCTAAGTTAACCTCAGTTTCGATTTGTCTTAAAATTAAAGGAAAGTTCAAATTGTCTTTATACAATTTCTCAGTAATCTTGTTTAGCATACTCATACCTATTTAACAACTATAAAATTTATTTTGCATTTTTAAGTTATACGAGTAATAACTCCAATACCTTGAGCCCATAAACTACCGTCACAGCATTCCCTAGAATAAGTGTTTTCTTCTTCACAATAACAAGCCCTAGAACTACTATTAGGACTAGCAGGATTCCAACGCTCCCTATAAGGCATAGCCTGGCTGCGTCTATTCATTTTATTAGTTCTTTTTCTTACTGGCATAGTTTGCGTTTTTAATTAAAAGCTCTTTTAGTTTAAGCAAATTAATACCTGCTTTTATTTCTGAGCTAAGATTATCTTTAATTTTTTCATTAGGTCTTTCCTCTTTGTCTAAGAAAAACCCTTCTATACTAAAACCTTTTACGTCTCCACTTTTTACAAAGTCATTCCAGATTTCCTCGTTGTTTACTTTTACAGCACCCATCCAAGTTCCTACAGGAACGTCCATACCATACAAAGCAGTTTTATCTTTTTCTTTGTCTTCTACTATCCAAGACTCTACAAGTGTTAATCCTTCTATATCAAATTTGTGTTCTAGTGTAGCGTTGTTTTGTTTTCCGTTCATTAAGAATAACTCACTAGCTTTTTTAACAGTTTCTTTAGAGAAGTAGATATAGTATTCTTCTTTTCCCTCTTTTCTATAAATAGTTTTATTAGGAATTAATAAAGCACCCATTAAGATTTTTTTTTCATCGTCTATAGATTTTAGCTTTACTTCTTTTTGGTCTTTTAATGCTACAAAGTTTTCTTCTATAGCAGGACTTTCTACAATACTGATTGCGTCAATACCTCCGAACTCGTCCTCTTCGTCTATAATTAGTTCTACTATCTTCATATATATATAACGTATTAATTATTAATTTTGTTTTTATCCTATCGTTGCTCCTTGTACTATATTTCTGTCAAGGCTTTGAGCAGTTGTAACTTCAGTACTTACAACGTATGCTTTTATAGGTTCTTGGTTTGCTCCTGCTATAGTTTCTGCTAATTGACTAGTTTCGTTTTGTCCTACAATATTAAATGCAGGTGCACTTTGAACTGGAGCTTGAATTGTTGGTGAACCTTTGTCTGTTCCACCTGCCGCAGTAGCTACTTTTTTAGTAGAACTGACCGCAGATTTAATAGCCATTATAATTCCTGCAGCTTGTCCTGCATAAGCAAGTAATGGTAAAATGTTTTGAGGAAATCCTAGTTTAGCAGTTTCTGCAGTACCTGCGGCTATAGAACTACCTGACTTCGCAGCATCTAAATTAGCTTCGGCTACAGTTATACTAGCTTTGTTTTGTAGTGCTCCTATATCAATTAAAAACTCTTGTAGAGCTATAGCTTGTTTAGCAAGTAATAACGCTTTACTTAGTTTAGACTCCTCTCCTCCTAGTTGAATTAAATTATCTAAAGTGTCAGATTTAAATTTTCTTTTCTTTTCTTCTAAGTCTAATTCAGCATCTAATACTTTTTGTGCATCGTCAATTCTTGTTTGTTGTAGTTTTTTAAACTCTTCGTTTTCTTGATCTTTTACAGCCTGGTCTTGTTCGTCAAATTCTAATTGTTGATCTGCTAACTTTTGTCTTTTAGCTTCGTTTAATGCTAGTTCAGTATCCGCATCTAGCTTACCTGCCATTATTAACTCGAACTTTAAGTCTTCATAATATTTTCTTATAGCTTGTAATTCCGCTTGTCGTTTGTCTTCTTTAGAAACTATAAGAGCTTTAGCAATTTCCTCTTCAAGTTTTATTTCTTCTTTTGCTGCTTCTAGTCTTTGTTTTCTTAATTCGTCTGTAATCTTTTTTTCATCGTCTAATTTTTTTTGTGTTCTCTTTTCAGCAGAAATATCTAAATTAGTCAAAGAAGTATTTATCTTAAATTGTTCTTTTTTTAATTGATTAATTTTGTCTTCTAATTCTATTTGTTCTTCAGTTTGTGACGCTTTCTTTTCTGATTCTATTCTTGCTAAATTTTCTTGGTAATTAGAACTTTTTCTAACATCAAAAGAGGCTTTAAGTTTATCAAAGAAAGTAATTTCATTATCTCTAGCTTTTTGCTTTTCTAGTAACGCTTGATTTTCTAGTAACTCAGCTTTAACAATTTCTTGTTGTATTAATAATGTCTTTCTTAAAGTTAATAGAGTTTCGTCTGTAGACTCTCCTTTTAACTCTTGAAGTCTAAGCTGACTATTTAATAAGTCTACTTCATTATTTAATAATTCTTTAGTTCTTTCTAGTTCTACTTTTTGTCTTTCTAATTCCGCAGTTGCTCCTGAAATAAATCCTACTATATCGTCCCAGTATGTTACTATAGTACCTAAGGCTACTACAATAAGTCCAATTCCAGTTGCTGCTATTGCTACTCGTAATCCTTTAAAAGTTTTAGATAGTCCTTTAACAGTTGTTATACCTTGACTAATACCTTTTTGGAAATCCTGGAATTTAGTTATAGCTCCACCTGTAGCTTTGTCTAGAAGTCTTACAGCATCTCTATTTTTAGACGCAGTTTTATTAAACTTTTCTAGAGCAGTTTGCACTCCTTGTATTGCAGCCTCTGCTTCCTTACCGCCTTCTACTCTTATTTTTTGGATTGAATCTGCCATTTTATTTCTTTTTTAAGTTTGTTTTTTGCCTCTTTGAAGTTAGTAGACAATTTTTTAGCTCCTTGAGCAAACCTTATATTCTCAGTCTCTCCGTTAGCATATTTTAATAATTCTATTATATTTTTAATCATAATTATATTTTAAGGTTGTGTACAACTAATTGCAGTTATAGCTCCACTTCCGTTAAGTGTCATAGACATAGCTAAAGAACTATCTGAACAATGAGTAGTAGTAGCGTTACTTCCTAGCTGTGTATAAGTTCCTGCTCCTAAAGCAATACTTAAACCTACGTCTGCATAAATTATGTCTCCATTTTTTAAATTTTGTGCATTTCCAACATTAGATTTATAATAAACATCTCTAGCTACATTTTGATAGCTTACACTAGTTAAGACTAAATAGGTTTGTGCAAAGTTATTAAGTAGTTCTATATCACTCTCTCCAGTTTGCAAGTTTGTTTGAATACTATTAATATTAAAATTTCTATTGTTAATAAATAATATATCGTTTAACTGTAGCTTAAATAAAATCTTTAAAGGTAGATATGCTTTAATACCTATTAGTCTACGATTCCTATTAAATATATTTCTTATATAGTTTCTGTAGAAATTATTAAATAAAGTTCCACTAAAATTATCATTTGCGTTATACTCGTTTGTCTCTTCATAAAAATTAATATTACTTGTACTAGTACTAGCGTTTATACTCACACTATTAGAAGGTATAAAATAACTTGTTAGTTGTTTATGTGAATTGTTAGCATCTCTAAAAGCAATAGACTTATAGTCATCTGCAGAAGAGTTAATTAATATAGGATAAAATAATAAAGCCTTTCCTAAATAGGCATCCTGGTTGTCGTCTACAAAATATCCATATTGTATAGACGTAGAATTATTTGCAGGAGTCAAAGTTGTATTTGCATCTACTAGTCTTTCGTTTAAGACGTGCTCAAAAGGAATTTGTATAGAGTAAGTCGAGTTATTACCATCAAAATTATTTCCTTGAGTTTCATCGTCTCCTTTAAATCCTTCAGCACCCCAAAGTTTTCCGTTTAGTTGATCGTATTGTTTAGCTAAAAATGTTTCTGTTCCTTCATAACTAAAGTTAATTTCTCTATAAGGTAAAGCTATATCTACAGTACTAGCATTAACATCTACATATTCAGAAATATCATAACTATTAAATGTACTATAAAAATCGTCTAGAGGTTGAACTTTTATTTTTCCAAAGTCTGCGTCTGCAGCGTCTTCTACTGAAAATGCAGTTAAGTTAAACATTTGAAATATACCTGTTAAAAAATCTAATACTTTTATATCTGGGACTTGTTGACTAACTATAAAATCTATTGATGCGTCTGCGACTACGGAATTTGTTGTAGTAGTATAAGTTTCTTGCCATCCTGAATTACCAAAATAACCAGATAAAGTCCATACAACAGTAGAAAAAGTTAAGTTAACTCCTGAAGCTACAAATATAGTTACAGTATATCCTGCTTCGTCCATTATAGGCATATCTGATTTATCTAAAATTTGTGTACCTTTTAAACCAATATGAGAAGACCAAGGCACTCCATTTCTAGAAATTACTACGTCATAAAAATCAACTGAATTTGATGTATTTAATGTTAAACTTTGTGTAATAGAAGGCAAAGATGTATTAGGACAAGAAGCACTAGCGTATGGATTACAAGACGAATAAACTTCTAGAGTCGTTCCAGAAAGCATTGTAGTAAATTGTTGAGCTACTCCAAACGATGTTATTGACGTAGGAAAACTTTCAATTTGAGTAGCAGGTTGCACACTACCTTTTTTTCTATGTAACCATATAAATAAATTATAGTAGGTTGTATTTGTAGAATTAAAAAAATCATTTGTAAAATCTATATCATAAAAACTTTCTATTGCTTCTATAATTTTATTTACTCTTATAGCATATTTTAAGTCAGTATATAAAACTCCGTTTTTAGTACCTGAATTATGAAAATATAAATTACCATCAACTACATTATGAGTTTGAGAATTATAATATAATCTAGAAGGATTTAAGTCATTATCTTCATTAGAAGCTCCAGACGTAATTAAAGGACATAAAATATCATTACTAATACTTTGTAGTCTAGCTTCTATTTGAGCACTACTATAAGTTAAAGACAATGTAGCTAACGCAGGTAGAGAAGCTAATTTATCGTCTCCTAGTAAATCTTTTAAACTAACAGTCTCTCCATAAAAAACAATTCTATAAGAACTTGCTTTATTTATTTTAAGGTTTACTCCTTCTAGTTTGATAAAACCTTTTTTATATGGTAAGTTGTTTAGTTGTATTTCCGCAGGAGACTTTTCTCTAGCATCATAAAAGTTTGTGTCTATGTCGTAATTATAATAATGTTTAAAAATAAGGTTATTAACTTTTGAAGCAGGAATTGTAAAATCCTTAGTAAAGCTGACAAATATTTTTCCTGGGTCTTTTATGTTTTGTATTGTTTGGTTTATAGAAACCGTTTCGTCTTTAAACAGATCAACTCTTTGACCTTCAATAAATAGTTGTAGTTTTTGCATTATCTAACATTGTTTATGTAATCAAATGACATATCAAAATCAAATGTGTATTGTATTAGTTTATTATTTAATACTGTCTTTTTAGTAATACTATTTTTCTTTACGTTCACTGGGACTACTTCACTAGAACTAGGATTTGTCGGTACTGGTCTAGTCATCCATATTTGTTCTGACAATAATAATTGTTCAAACCATTGGTTAGCCCATTCAGGATAAAAGCCTGAACTTAAAGTTATATTAGTATTTGCTATAGTATTGTAAACTTGTTTAGTATGTGAGTTAACACTATAAGTTCCAGTTGAGGAAATTATATTTCTTTGGTAATTTTCACTTTTTTTATTAGTAGTATTTACTGATTTTAAAAAGAACCAAATATCTTGTAATGCTCCAAACTTATTTACAAAAGTAACTTTATGTCCGTCTCCGTATTTAGTACAGTCTACTCTTTTTATATTCATTTTTGTTCCTGCAGGACTACCTGTTATTTCATATTGTGTTGTATTATAACTTTGATAGCCCATACTTTCGTTTGCAATTATATAAGGAATAGACCCTGCTGTAGAGTTTGGAACATAAATATAGTATTCATCATTTATTCCTGTATGGTCAGGGTCTCCACTTACTAACCAAGTAGGACGAGAACCAAAAGGAACTACAGGATTACTAGCCTCCATAAAAGTACCGTAAGCATCGTAACCTATGTCAGTAAAAGTAGTTCCATTAATTAATGCGTCAGCACTAGTGTAAGCATTTACTACCGTAGATATTGATAAAGTTTGAGCAGTATAAGTACCGTTAAAAGTAATAGTTAAAAAGTCTAAACATAATTCAGATATTTCAAATAATACAATTGCATTAGTACTAGTGTCTTTTCTTAAAACATATTGAGGAGAAGCTGCTCCATTTATTGTTATTGAACAAGTTGCATAAGCTGCGTTTGTTCCTGCAGTTATTGTTTTATATTGAGGGCTTCTTAATGCTATTGCTGCCATTATGATATTATTATTATTAAATCGTTACTTGAATCTACACTTTCGAAAGCCAATTTTATATCTCTTCCTAGTGCGTCTTCTAAATCTGTTTCTAGTTCTCTAGTGTATTTATTAAAAGGAGCTGAGAAGAAATTACTAGCTTGTAATCCTGTTAAATATATACTTCTTGTTATTAAATACTTTGCTGATTTTTGTGTTATAAATCTTCCTGTTTTTGGGTCTCTTCCTTTTATCGGTTTTCTATCTACCCATTTACTAATACCCTCTCTTAACCCTCCTTTTTTTCCTGAGCCTGTTCCAAACTTGTAAGGACTCATAGGAGCTTTGTTGTACCTCTTTAGAGAATTAGAAGGCATCTTAGAAGGAGCTGCTCCCTGGACTCCTTTATCATAAAACGTTGCGTAATTAGTAGCTTTAAAATCTAGTTCTATATTGTCAGAAACTTCTGAAATATTATAATCTAAACTATTATATATTTCTCCATTTGCATTCCCTTTATTAGATAAATTATTTTTAGCTTCAGATATTACATTTAAAGCAAACGCTTCTAGTATTTTATTTACTTCTGCTAACATATATAAATATCATTTTCTACAGTTATGTTTACATTCATAGCCCATCCGACAAGTTCGTTTTCAAATCTATCAAAAAATGGTTCAAAGGTTACATCAGTACTTACCTGGTACATATCGTTAAATAAGTTTCCAGACCTCATTTGTTCTACAAGTTTATTACCTACTCCTAGCTGAGTATTAAGAATATCCATTTCATCTGTATTGCCAGTAAATTGATCTACTACTACAGCTTTGTTTATGTCTATTATATCCATTAGAAGCACAGTCATATTGTATGTCATTACTTGTCCGCTTTGAACTACGTTATTCATTATAATATGAGACAAAGGAAATATAGTTTGCTTTCTTAAATCTACTTGAGATATGTCTCCAAATGTAACTGTCTTTACAAAAGGGCTTTTTAAAAGCTCCTCTTCTAGTTTAGACATTATTAAATAGTAACTTCTTATACCTCTTTTATTACTCATCTTTTTTTAATTTTAGATACCTGTACAGTATTTTTTTCTTTTATATACATTAATGCACTTAAACATTTATGGAAATTAACTTTAGTAACCTCATCTAGTTTAGTTACGTCTTCTTTTGCGAGTCTCCAGATAGAGTGATACCATCCATACTTAACATTGAAGTTAGCTTCTCGTGATAAATCTGCGTCTTCGGATTGTTCAAAGAGCTCTTCATAACTTTCACTAAGTCCTTTTCTAAAGTCCAAAAAAAAAGCATACAGCCCATTACTAAATTTAATGGCATACGTTTCATTACTTCCCAATAAGAGTCCCCTTTATAGTCTTCAATTTCATAACTACCTTTATAGTTTTGTAATACTGGTCTATATAAAACTGCCATAGCTTTATGCATTTGCTGCCAGTCTACTATATAAGTATCTACGTCTACATACTCTCCAAAAGTCATATCGTCTAGCTGAGGAATAAAACCAAATTCCATATTATCAAAACGCCATCTACTAATTAGCTGCGGCTTTTCATTTAGTGCTTTATTGATTTGGTCGCATATACTAAACACATCACTCATTTTCAGTTTTAAAGAATTGTCCGTAGGAAGTCCGCAAAATATTTCTAGCATCTTAAGAGCTATACTATCTTCTGTTAAATCTTCGTTAGAACATTCGTCTAAAAACCTTTGGTATTGGTCTAGAGTTATGTCTTGCATTCTAGTAGGTACTTTGACATTTATTTCCATATACTTATATAACGTAAAAATTAATTTTTTTCACAAAAAAAAGAGTAGCCTTTCGACTACCCTAATTTAAACAACTTAACTAACTTACCAAAACTTTGGCTTTACAGTGTATCCTATCCTACTATTATGAAATACAAAACTATTACAACAAAACATATAAACGCAGTCTTTAATACTCGAAAAGTTGTTCTTTCTCTTCTTGGGCTTCTTCCTTGGTTACTTCTATATTGTCTCATAACTCTATTTTTATTATGATTAGACCATTCTTTATTAGTCATTAAGATATAAATAATGTTTCAAATACATTATACAAAAGTTTTGTACAAGTCATTAAAGTTACTATAGCAAATGTAAAAGCAAATACTATAGCTGTAAATTGAATTACTAGTCCTGACCAGTAACTAAGGAAGTTATCTATTTTTTCTCTGTTCATAATTTTTATAATTCTTTTCTTATAATTTTACCTTCTAGGTCTACTATAGTGTATCCGTGAAATACTAAAAGATCAACAGCTTTTTTAATATTCTTTACTCTTTCCTGTATTCTATAGTGTTCAAATATTTCGTTTGATATTGGCATAATTATTTTTTTTGAGTTAATTCGGGAAGACCCCATTGGTTATAAGTAAGTTCTAAGTCTAAAGGAACTCCGCAGTCTTCTCCTTCACATTTAAAATTGTCTATGTGATTATCGTGTCCGCAAAGTTCGCAAGGCTTATATTCTTTTCTCATAACTTAAAGTTACTAAAAGTTATTGACATTACCAAATAGTATATAAACAAAAAAAACCAGCCCTCTCGACAAGACTGGTTTACAAGAGTTGTAAAAGACGTTACTCTTACATATTTTAGTTGCATTGTAACCTCATTATGTTTTAAAAACAATTTTTGTTACATTCAATCCCTCTGTCATCCTACAACTTAAACATAGTTTATATCACTTCAACTCTTTACGCTTTCTCGAATTAGTTTTAATCTTTTCCGATTATACGTTTGCAAGGTTACAAGTTTTGTAGATTTTCGAGTCTACGCCACCTGACGCTTACTGTTTTTAAGTTTTATCATTTCAGATAATATTGGTTTAAATATAGTTTGCTGAAACTTTATAATAGTCAGCATATTATCTGCTATCTCATCTTTTTTAAAAGCGAAGTATTTTCTACATAATTCTAAATACTTTTTGTCTTTAATACTTTTATTGTTTAATACATAAATAAAAGATTTAAGCATAAAAATTGCAGCTTCTGGATTTTCTTTTAGGTCTTTTCTAAAAGTGTTACTCGGATTCATTTTAAAAGTCATAGGTTAAAGTTTAAAGGTTATACATTTATTACACTACGAATATATAAAGTATGTGTGCAGTAGACGTGCACACTTATTTCCAGAACTCTACTTTGCCGCACTTAGTACAGTAGAAATAAAAACCATTTTGTAATGAACCAGTAGGAGTCATTGGTATTTTACAAGCTCTACAAGTTTTACCTGATTGCGTACTTTCCATAATTAGGTCTTGCTAGTTTATTATAAATTCCGTATCTGAGGCTGTCGCAAAAATGGTTAAATTTATCTTCAGGTTGGTTAAGGATATTTCCGTTCTTGTCTTCTTTCCATTTATAATTACGAAACTCTTTAATAGCGTTTAGACTATTTTTCTTAACGTGAATAGTATATCTCTTTAACATATCAATTCCTATATTAATAGAGTCACGTCCTTTTGTACTAGGTTTTATATTCCACCCATATCTATAGAGTTCATCGATTGTTTTCGGTTCTGCTGAATCTGCAAAGATTTCATCACGTCTATTAATTTCTAGACTTAACAATTCATTATGTATATCTCTATTTGTCATTCCTGTTCTGTATAACAGCTCTTCACAGTAAAGGTTAGTATCGTGTAAGTAAATTTTAGAAATGCAAGTAGGGTCGTTAGTATAGCCAAAGTCCATTCCATAAGAAACAAACTTAGCATTGTCAGGAATAGTTTCTATTTCTCTAAATTGAAATATAGTAGCTTTGCTTTGTCCTATCTCTCCTAGTCCATATATCCTCCAGTAATTCTCGTCTGTGTATTGTAGTCTTTCAATTTCTTTTATTATTGATTCTTCCAGGAACTTATTATTTTTATAAGTAGTTCTAAAAAAGTCTGCGTCTTCTCTAGTTTTTACTTTGTCATATATCCAGTGAAAATCGTCAGAAGGATTGTAGTCTAGTATAATACGTCCTACTGTTCTAAAGACGAGCTGATTCCAGTCTTCCCAGGTGCACTCGTTTGCTTCATTCAAAAAAAGTATATCTCTTTTACGTCCTCTAACTTTTTGAGGAGAGTCTAAACTTATAAACTCTACTAGGTTGTTGTTTATCTTATATTCGTGACTTGTCTTGTTATGATCTTCTTCGCTGTATAATTCGTAATTTTTTAGTATCTCAAAGAAATCTCTCATAGCTGAGGTTCTTAACGCAGGAAATGTTTTTCTGCAAATAGATATAACTTTGTTTTTGTTTCTTAGACAGTAACCAAATATAATCCAGATTAATATATTGTAAGTTTTACCAGACCTAGAACCTCCTTGTTCTATTACTATTTTCTTTTGGCTTTTCTCTAAGTGTTTCCAAACTATATTAGTCTTTAAGTCTTTCACTCTACTACTTCAATTCTAAATTCTTTATTGTCTCCAGTATCAATTTCTTGACGTGGAACATAGCCTCTAGATTTACCGATTGTTTTTAAGTAGAATATAATAGAAGTTTCTTTCTCGCTTTTAATACAGTCAAATAATTTAGACTCTACAAAATCTATAGCTGAGTTCTTTATGTCTTGTACTTTAAGTTTGTACTCTTCGTCTTCTTCTAACCATCTATAATGAGTACGTCTGTTTATACCTGCGTTTATACTTGCTGTCGATACTATGCCTAGGCACTGATCTAGAGCTTCTAACATTTTATCTTTATTTTCTGTTTTCATTATATCTTTTTTATAGTGTGACATTTGAGACATCACTCTACTAATATAACGTAAATATTTTAAGTTTTAAATAGTTCTTATAAACGTATCATATTTTCTAGTTCCTCTTCTTTTAATACATCCAGGATTTCTACTACTTGTTCTATGGACTCTATGTTTTCTAGGCTTTTAAGTTTATTCATAATAAGAAGTAAGTCTTCAGCAGAAACTGTAGTTTGTTCTATTAACCTTTGCCAATTATTAAACTCTGGTCTTCTGTTTTTTATTTCTTCAAATAAATTAACTCTATATAGTATTGTAGTATGGTTAGCTTTTTTTCCTTTGGTCTTGTAGTACTTTGCTATACCTATAAAAGTTTTATTATTTACTTTTCTCATTATATAGTCAAAGAAGGCTCTAGCGTCAACGTGCTTTTGTGTTCTTCGATTCTCGAATATATCTATCTCAGTTAGACTTATTACAAGATTTGCTATTTTATCGTAATCATTCATATTAAAATAAAGTTTTTTCTCTTTTAAGACTTTTGTTAGCTTTGTTATAAATATCCATTAAATACTCTGCTGTATGGTGTTCGTTGTTATAAGCAGACAAATAATTTTCTCTACACATTTTTCTAATTGCAAATAAATTAATTTTTTTATTATCGTGAAAAAATATCTTAGTAGCTCTGACAAATTTCTGTGCAAATAAAGAAGACCTAGAAGGGTATTCATTCATAACATTTAATAAATCAAATATTTTTTTACCTGTATTTACATCTACAGTATATGCCGCAGTTTTTAATTTAGTTTTTAGACTACCAGAAGTCCTTCCTGACATTAAAAGCTCTAAACCATTTGTTGGTTTTAATTCATTTTTAGTTATATTATTCCATTCATTAGCTTGTTTTAATGCTTTCTTAACGTCTAGATTTCCTTTTTTCATTTGATAGTTAGCGTAGTCTAACGCAGTCCAACTAGAACTAGTGTTATTAATATCAATAGTGTGTTTGTCTTTTTTCCAGGCTTTACTAATAATGTAAGGAACTACATATCCTAACTTCTGTAGAGTCCAGAACCTGTGCTGTCCGTCTACAATTTCATTTTCTGTGTTTACTATTATAGGAATTTGGATTCCAATTTCTTTAATACTGTTTTCCAATTTGTTTAATATTCTTTGATTAGGCTCTCTATTAGAGTCTAGTAGTTTAAACAAGTTGTAGTTTTTAGTTTCGTAAATGTTAAATTTTTCTATGTTCATATTATTAATTTTAAAGTGTTCCTTTTATTATGTATTGGTCTATGTCAAAATCTGACTCTATAAATTCTTTGTATATCTCGATACCTGCCATTACTGAAGCTTCTCCTTTTAAGTAGAAATTTTCTGAGCAGTCCCAAACTCCTACGTCTAGATTCTTTTTGTCTATACACAAAAACTTAAAGTCTTTATAATCTACATTGAAAAGTTGGCAATATATGTAAACTTGGTTATAATATCTATATGCGTCTGCAGACTTATAAAAGTTCTTTACGTCTATAGTTGTTTTTAAATCTACTATGCCTCCTTTGTTTTTCAACACGTCTGCTTTACCTCTAAAAGGATAACCATTAATAGTATTTATCATAGGAACTTCAAACTGCGAGTCCTGGATTAAACTAAGTGCTGTCTCATTTCTAAGTAGTGCATCACATAATCTCTCCGCATCGTTCTTCTCTTTCATTGTAAAAACTTGATCGTGAAACTTCTTAGCTTCTTTAAACTTATTAGTGTTCTTACTTTGTACATCCACAAAAACTATATCATTAATCTTTTCTGGTTCTAAGATCATAGTGTGAAACAAATGTCCGTCTCTTAATGGTTGCGTTTCTTTTTGTCCGTACTTAGTTATATATAAATAAGTCTTTGCACTATCTAGAAGAAGTTTAATAGAACTACTAGACAAAGCATTTTTTCCTAAGTATCCGTAGTAGTAATCGTCTGAATACATATTATCTATAACCTCCTGTTTGTTTTCTACTTTACCGTCTAGAAGTTTAATTGAATTTGTCATAGGCTTTGTTTTTATTTTTAAGTAGTTTTATTATTATTTCTTTGTCAGATATTATCTCACATAGTTTTTCGGAATTATCTTTTTCTTTTAAGTATGCGGTTCTAAGACAGTCTATTTCTGCTCTATACATTTCTATTAAACTATCTTTTGCTGTCATAGGTTAGTAAGTTTTTTAAGGTTTACTATTTCTTTTTGCAACTTGTCTACTTTTAGATCTGCTTTTCTTGCTCTTTCTACTGCTCGTATCTTGTCGCTTCTATACTCCTCTACTATTTTATTATGAATAAATCTATCACGCTGCAGAGTATTAGTATAAAAAATAGTTTCTAGAAAAGACTTTATAAATAATCTTAAATCTTTATTAGAACTTTCTTTTTTCCATTTGTTTAAAGTTTCTA
>Ga0209337_1001316_pt1 | contig 18968 bp, 18 predicted proteins | sample LinPmetageLP53_FD_184044 | JGI IMG/M metagenome (GOLD analysis project Ga0209337, IMG submission 184044) | Marine viral communities from the Pacific Ocean - LP-53 (SPAdes) (version 2) | ecosystem: Environmental > Aquatic > Marine > Oceanic | place: Pacific Ocean | collected 2010-02-08 | reverse complement strand
TGTCGCTTCGATTGCTGGTGCGCAGGTAGCTCACCAACAGGTGACGGCCGCAGAACACGTACAGCGGGAAGTAACAATGGTGATCGTAGTAGGCGTTAAAGAACTTGCCGGGCTGGTCGCCATGCACTGGAATATCAGTGCCATCGAAGTCCAGCACAATTTCCTTGGGCGGAGCCTCGTGCTGTTCAATGAAGTGATGCCACAGCAGTTCGTGGGCCTTGACCACGGACTGCCGGTCCACGCGCTGCTCCATTCGGCACAGTGTTGATTTTCCCGCCAGAATGGCCTCTTCGCCAATCGCGGTCTGAAGTGCCTGATCAGCGCGTAGCGCCTCGTGATCGTTGAGGTCTTCGTACCCGGCAGCCACGCCAAAGACCCGCTGCCGGACCATGGTTTGAAGCTTGTGGCGAACCAGCACGGGATTACGGGCATCGTCCAGCACCGTAGCCAGGCGCTGAGTGAGCTGGTGTTGATTGTCGACTTCCCGAAGCAAAAGCAGTCCGGCATCGGAGGTGATGTGACCACCGGAGAAATCGGCTTCAATTTGCCGGCGAGAGAGTGGCGTAAAGGTCAGTTTTTCAGGTACCATTTTGGATAGCGGCTGTTGGTGATGATTTTGTGTGTAGGAGCTTGAAATCATAACACTTTCAGCCGCTTTCTTTTATCCCCTCATGAGAAATCCGGGCTAGGGCGCAGATTTGTGCTTTTCAGAATGCTTTTGACTATATGCCTTACCAATTTGGCAAAGAGGTAAGTTATAAAAAGAAGAATCAGAGATATGAATAACTGCGGCAAGATCTCAATAGCACCCCGGCCGATATCTCTAATCTGTGCAATGAGAATATTCATAGGTTCCATCTATCACATGTCCTCTCTCATGATATGCAACCTCCGGAGTGAGTAGGAATCTCAACAAATATAACCTAAAAACTGTGCAATATAGTTGATTGATTATGAAAAAATACCTAACTTGCGTTTATTGTCCATGTTATTCAGGGGGGGGCGGTAATGTTCAAAAATATTGCTACTGCAGCACTGACCTTGCTAGTTTTCAATAGCCTGCACGCTTCAACTTTACCCAAACAGAGTTATCTGCCTTTGGAGCTGGCTCAGAAAGCCGTCAATGCTGCGTTAGAAAAATGTTCAGATGACGGCTTTAACGTTTCGGTCGCAATTGTAGACAGAAGTGGCGTTCTACTCTCACAATCGCGTCATCCAATGGCGGGCCCACATACCATTAATAGCAGCTTTGGAAAAGCATTTACATCTGCAAGCGTTGGAGAGCCCAGCGGAAAACTGGCAGACATGATCGGTGGGAAGCCCTTTCTTGAAGGGTTGCGAGATATGGATGAAAGACTCGTTATTCTTGGAGGCGGGTTGCCGATTGTTGTAAATGATGTCCGGGTTGGCGGTATTGGCGTTGGCGGCGCGCCAGGGGCGCACCTGGATGAAGCCTGTGCAAAGGAGGGGTTGAACCTTCTCCAAGGGCCTGCGAATTGATGATGACCATGGTATCCCGGCCGTAGACGCCTTCGTGACCCTGCTGAGCGCTGTGCAGTGATATGTTGCAACTCTCTGCAACAGCGCTACAACAGCGCCAGGCATCTTTACTGCACGTTTTCCGCATCGCCAAATTGGTCGGCAAACAGGGTAGTCGAGAGGTAGCGCTCGGCAGAATCCGGCAGGATTACCACAATGTTTTTGCCCCGATGTTCAGGTTGCTGGCCAACCCGGATTGCAGCAACGACGGCTGCGCCACAGGAAATGCCGCACAGAATGCCTTCTTCCTGCATTAGCCGATGTGTCATGGCGATGGCATCCTCGTTGGTTACCGTCTCCACCTGATCAACCAGACTCATATCGAGGTTCTTGGGTACAAAGCCCGCGCCAATACCCTGTATTTTATGCGGTGCAGGCTTGGGGGCTTCGCCACTACGTACCTGGGTGATGATGGGTGAGTCAGTCGGCTCAACGGTGACGGTGGTGATGGCTTTACCCTGGGTGTTCTTGAGGTAGCGTGACACGCCGGTCAGCGTACCCCCCCCCATGGCAACGCCTGGGTGGATGTGAGTTGCTGGTTCATCATCAGCCTCCTTAATTAAAAGGCATTGATTCTGGCGAATTCAGGGCAGGCGGTTAAGTTGGGGTTCGTGGACCGCTTACAAGTTTCCAGCAAGGCGCATAGCAGTTTACGAATCGATAAGCGTTCAAAAAAAGCGCACTGCCGGCCCAAGACAAGAGAATTGGTTGTCTCGATTGATTCCAGTCTGGCTGATCACCAGTTCTTTAAACAACCATCTTTCTTAATTGTTTCTCTGATCATTATTTGCGCAACTCTAAACAGTATGCTTCTATGAATAAGACAGACGAGTAAGATGGCGCAGCCTTTCGCTTAACCTCCAGCAGCTGCAAACCGTCCGCGATCACGCTACTGGTTGGGAAGCTCAGATTCTCGGTTGTCAGTTAAATATTGTAACATTTTTTCCGGGCACCAGGAGTGTCAAGTGGCTAATTGGGAGTCGGTTGCAAATATAGTTCAATCCGCCATTACATCAGCAGCGCTGTTGAGCGGCGGGGTCTGGGCGTACTTTAAGTTCATTTCGGGAAGGGTCAATAAACCTAGACTTGAGCTTAATGTCGAGTGCGATATATTGTTGAATAGTGAAAATATAGCAAGAATTCATATTAAGATATTTTTGAAAAATGTAGGTTTTTCAAAGGTTACAATCGATAAAGATGGATCTTCTTTAGTAATACAAAAAATTGTTAAGGTCGAAAGTTCTAGTTTTAGTTCGGATATAGCGCTGGAATCTGAGTGGAGAGATTTTGGTGCTTTTTCGGTTTTCGAAAAGCATGATTGGATAGAACCGTTAGAAACGATCTGTGATGAAAAGATGATTGAGTGTAAGTCTACCGATGCCGTATTTAAAATCGAATCCTTTATAATGGCTGAAACTCTTCAATGGTACAGTTCATGTATCTCGGAAGGGAAGGTCAGTGACTAAGTAGATTGATTTTCGAGGTGTAATATGAACGGGCCCATGAATCAGAGCGAAAAAGATAATGAAAAAGCTCAGCAATTAAAAAAAGCTAAAGAAGAACAGAAAAAAAGAGAAAAAAAAGCACGAGAGGAAGCGAACGATCAAAAAGAACGCGAAAGGAGAGAGGAAGATCAGCGAAAGTACGAACAGGAAGTAGCACGACAAAAAACCTCAGTGCATCGGCGCGGCAAGTAAAAGAAACAATTTAAAAGAGTTGTCGGTAAATGGACTGCTATTCCTATATGTCAGCGTAGTTCTGGTATTTGAAACGAGGAAGGCATACCGACGGCTCCTTGTCTGTTTGCCCAATGCTATCAAAGCCAGTCTGATTTGAGGCTTCTCTACAGCCTCAACTTCTGAGTTCAGCTACAGCCTTGGCAACAGAATTGTCTTTACCAGTCGTGGACGCCTTAATGATCCTGATGAGCGCTGTGCAGTGATATGTTGCAACTCTCTACAACAGCGCTACAACAGCGCCAGGCATCTTTACTGCACGTTTTCCGCATCGCCAAATTGGTCCGCAAACAGGGCAGTCGAGAGGTAGCGCTCGGCAGAATCCGGCAGTATTACCACAATGTTTTTGCCCCGATGTTCAGGTTGCTGGCCAACCCGGATTGCAGCAACGACGGCTGCGCCACAGGAAATGCCGCACAGAATGCCTTCTTCCTGCATTAGCCGATGTGTCATGGCGATGGCATCCTCGTTGGTTACCGTCTCCACCTGATCAACCAGACTCATATCGAGGTTCTTGGGTACAAAGCCCGCGCCAATACCCTGTATTTTATGCGGTGCAGGCTTGGGGGCTTCGCCACTACGTACCTGGGTGATGATGGGTGAGTCAGTCGGCTCAACGGCGACAGTGGTGATGGCTTTACCCTGGGTGTTCTTGAGGTAGCGTGACACGCCGGTCAGCGTGCCCCCCGTGCCTACGCCAGCGACAAAAATATCCACCGCGCCATCGGTATCGTTCCAGATTTCAGGGCCGGTGGTGTCTTCGTGGATCTGCGGGTTGGCGGGGTTGTTGAACTGCTGTGGCAAAAAGTACTTTTCGGGCTCGGCGGCGGCCAGCTCTTCCGCTTTGGCGATCGCGCCGGGCATGCCTTTGGCGGGTTCTGTCAGCACTAAGTCTGCACCCAGGGCTTTCAATACCTTGCGGCGTTCCAGGCTCATGGAAGCCGGCATGGTTAGAGTGATCTTGTAACCTCTGGCCGCAGCGACAAAGGCCAGGGCGATGCCAGTATTGCCACTGGTGGGTTCGATAATGGTCATCCCCGGCTTAAGCACGCCCCGCTTCTCGGCATCCCAAATCATAGCGGCACCAATTCGGCACTTCACCGAGTAGGCCGGGTTGCGGCCTTCAATCTTGGCCCAGATAGTCGCGCCGTCATTAACGCGGTTCAGCTTGACCAGCGGTGTGTTGCCAATGGACTGAGAGTTGTCTTCAAATATACGGGGCATCGTTTATCTCCCTGGTTTTTAAGGATCGTACCATTGCCGGACGGAAAACCAGCAGCGGCATCAGCGGGTAGTTAGGCTCTCTTGTTATTAGCATATCTGTTGGCCAGTTTTATCGGTTTGTTTTAATGGCGACTATGCGTTGGGTAATAGATCTTCGCTAGCGCGGCCGGGCAAAAACCTGGGTCCATAAAGGGGAATATTTCGAGCCCGGCGCCTCAATCTTCGCCGCGCCCATTTCGGTGAATTCGGCACGCATAATATTGGCGCAATGCCCCGGGCTTGAGAGCCACCCATCAACGACTTGATCGACAGAGTTCTGGCCTGCTGCGATATTTTCGCCCACTGCCGACCAGCTGTAATTTCTTTCATCCACCCGTTCGCCGGTTCCAAGACCTTCAGGGCCGGTATGACTAAAAAACTCCAGCTCTACCATATCCTCCGAATGGGCCCGGGCGGCATCCGTGAGCTTGCAGTTCCAGGACAGTGGTTCAGCTGCGTCAAAGTTCTGGTCGCCGCATTGGCGGGGCTGGCTCCGAGCTTCATTGACGCGACTCAGCAACGCCCGATCAGTTTCGTCCATCTCGCAGTCGCCGGCCACAAGAAAACCGGGAAATCCCAGAAAAGCGAGCATGATTACCTTAGCCTGCTTGGACATCTGCGTCTCCTCGCTTTGGGGCACAGAACTCTTTCTGCGCTTTCAGTATCAATAATAGCCGAGGCGCAGAACACTGTGATGGGAGAGGGCTAACCTTTGAGTCCACGCCGTCGCTCCACCTGTTTTACCTCTGGCGACTGATCAATATTTTTCTGGCCTGGCCAAAGGTGCGGTGGGTCTGAAAACGGGGTCTCGGGCGAAGGGCTGGGAGGGTAAGAGGAGCAACCTCAACGGTCTTGCTCCCGCAGCCGAAGCGTTGATCACGACCCTGGATGATCACAATCCGCCCATCCACCAGGTCGGGGGCCGGTAGCTAACCTTGTTGCTTAATCGTAGTAGGCTTCAACCTTTCCTTTCAGGGTCATCAGAAGCGGCTGTCCGCGACGGTCCAGCGCTTTGGGCGAGGCGATTTTTATCCAACCTTCACTGATGCAATATTCCTCGACATTCGTACGCTCTTTACCATTAAGCTTAATACCAATATCGTGCCCGAAAACTTCAGCTACATGGTGTGGGCTATTGGGGTTTCTTGAAAGTCGATCCGGAAGCGCTGGCAGCGATTTAGTATCGTTCATGGTAGTGACCTGCATTTAATGGAAAGAGCGCCATTCTAGGCAATATAGATTTGGTGCTCAAGAACCACAGCAGGGTTATTCGCATCAAACCAGACTGCAGTTGTCGTTAAGTAGTCTGCGATCTTAGTTCATCAGATAACAGCCTGATAAACTCCTTTATTTTCACGGGCAGATAAGAGCGCGCCGGATAAACTGCGTGTACCGGAAAGCTTCGCAAAGGTCTGTCTGGCAACAAACGAATCAGCCTGCCGCTTTCAATATCTTCCGCAAAAGCCCACAAAGGGCCAAGGTGTATGCCTTTGCCCTCAAGCACCAGTCTGCGTACCGCGGCAACGCTGTTGACCGTCATGTTGCTTCTGATCTTCAAGTGCGAATAGCGGCTGCCGTCGGCAAACTCGATGTCACTTCTTGCCTGGCTGGAGGAGTACAGAATGAAGTTGTACGCATCCAGTTTTTCAGGGGATGTCGGAGCACCCTGTTTTTCCACGTATTCCCGGCTAGCCACCAGCACTCGCTGATTATGGCCCAGATTTTTTGCGATCAGATTGGAATCCGGCAAGTCGCCGATTCGCACGGCGACATCAAGATTGCTCTCCAGTAGGCTTTCAAAAGGACTGCCCAGTAACAATTCCACCGACAGTTCCGGGGCCAGTTGTTGCAGTTGACAGGTAACCGGAACCACGAACTTCGTGCCGAAATCCACCGGCGCAGCGATACGCAATTTGCCAGTGAGGCGGGAAACGCCGCTTCTGATTTCCTCTTCCAGCGCTAGTTGATCATCGATGATCAGTCGTAAGCGCTCATAATAACGCTGTCCAAGTTCCGTCGGAGTGGTTCGTTGCGTGGAACGACGCAGCAACCTGACCTGGAGACGATTTTCCAGCGCGGCGATCTGCCTGCTGACCGACGAGGGTTCAAGTTTCAGGTATTCCGCAGCCTTTTTGAAACTGCCGGATTCCACCACTAGAACAAAAATTTGCTCGACATCGCTCATGCTTATTGCGCCACGTGCAATTAATGAGTGCAGATTAGCACTCTTCCTGAGCCTATCTCAATTGCATAGTCTGAACCTACGGTGATCGGTATCGCAAATTCGACCGGGATCCCCCTTCACAAACTGCAGGAGAGAAATCATGGCAAAGATCGATCTGAATGGGAAAGTTGCTCTTGTTTCTGGTGGGGCCAAGAACCTCGGTGGCCTTATCAGCCGGGAGTTTGCAGCTAGCGGGTCGGACGTCGTGGTGCATTATAATAGTGATGTGACCAAGAAAGACGCAAACGCAACGGTGGAAGCCATCAAAGGTATGGGCCGCGATGCAATTGCGATCCAGAGTGACCTTACCAAAGCAGCCAACGTTTCGGCGCTTTTCCAACAAGCCAAGGACCACTTCGGAGGCATCGATATCGCAGTCAATACCGTTGGGAAGGTGCTGCGCAAACCCATCATCGAAACAACGGAGGCAGAGTTCGACCAGATGATGGCCGTTAACGCGAAGTCCGCGTACTTCTTTATTAAAGAAGCCGGCCTGCATCTAAACGATAACGGCAAACTCATCACGATCGTGACCGCTCTGTTGGCAGCATTCACCGATGGCTACTCAACCTATGCCGGCGGCAAAGCACCAGTAGAACACTTCACACGTGCAGCGGCCAAAGAGCTTTCCGGTCGAGGTATTTCGGTCAACAACATTGCACCAGGCCCGATGGACACACCGTTTTTCTATGGCCAGGAAACCCCGGAACGTGTGGAATTCCACAAGTCACAAGCCATAGGTAATCAGCTCACGATGATTGAGGACATCGTACCCATTGTGAAGTTTTTGGCGACAGAGGGCTGGTGGATAAACGGCCAGACACTCTTTGCTAATGGCGGCTACACTACCCGCTAACAAATCGAGCATTCATCGCCTCCGGTTTTTGTTTGCCGGGGGCGACGCTCGTTTGAGGAGTTACCAATTTTCTTGTTGACCTATCTGCTTCCTATCGCGATTGCAGTTTTTTCAAGCGTAAATCCAGATTTTAGAAACGCTGCTCCTCAATCCTGGCCCAGATAGTGGCTCACAACCCCCCCCGAATGCACAAGCAGCAAGATATGACATGTCGCAGGTTTGCCTATAACCTATACAGAAATATTCACGGAAATATAATCAAGTGCAACGGCATTGGTTCGTCTTTTTCCTTCTGACCATTCTGAACCTGACAACATGCGCTCTGGCTGAACCCGCACACGACAACGTAGCATGGCCCCTGATTGACGCGCGCGCCGACTACCAGGGCGCAATGGCCGATCGGGTGGCCTATCTCGTTGAACAGGGAGAAACGCTCTCCGTTGACGAGGTTCAGTCTTTGATTAGTGCTGATCCGGATGCTCTGACGCGCCCCAAGTCCAGCGTGTTAGCCAATGGCCTCGATTCCGATGCGGTGTGGCTGGTGGCGAAGGTTTTCAATCCGACCGACGACGCTATATTGCGGCGCGTGTCCGTCGAAACAGGCTGGTTGGAAAGGGTCGACTTCTTTCTCATCACCGAAGGCCAGCTGCCACAGCATTTCATCAGTGGTGATCGCATCGCGCTGGTGCACCGTTCCGTTGCCAAACGCATACCCAGTGCCGATTACTCCTTTCCACCCGGCGAGACACGTCTGTTAATACGCGTTGAGACTGCCGATCCAATGGTGGTGCCACTTCACTTTTCCAGCGTTGCTGTGAGCCATAGCCGAGAGCAGTCAGAGGCGATCTTCTACAGCTTCGTCTACGGCGTCATGTTTGCGTTGTCAGCCTACAACCTGATGTTGTACGCCGGCTTTCGGAAACGGCGCTATCTTTTCTACTCGCTCTACACGGCAATTTTCGTGGTCGTGACGGCGTCCTACAATGGTATCGCCATGGCTCTGCTATGGCCCGATGCAGTGGGCTGGCAGCAGTGGGCGCCACCGCTGTTCATGCTGTGTTTCGTCAGCTCTGGCCTGGCTTTTGCCACGAGTTTTCTAAAGACCCGACGACGCCGACCATGGCTCCACAAAACCATCCAGACAATCGGTGTGGCTTATTTCGCGCTTTTTGCGGCCTGTTTCGCCTTGGACCAACAGGGCCTGGCGCTGCAACTGGCATTCCTGATTGTGCCGGTGTTCACGGTGCTTATGCTCTACATGGGCGTGTCGAGCTGGATGCGAGGCAACCAATCCGCACGCTATTTCATGCTGGGCACACTGGCTTCCGTTATTGGTGCCTTTGTTACGGCCTTAACGGTAGCCGGCGTGATTACTTATTCCCAGCTAGGCTACTATGCCTTGGACATTGGCATGGTGGTAGATGCCATGCTGTTGATGTTGGCGCTGGCCGATCTGGCCCGTAAAAATAAAGTGGCGCGGGTGACAGCCGAGCGCACGGCCCAAATCGATTTGCTGACCGGCCTCAACAATCGACGTGGTTTTCTGCCTGTCGCCGAATCATTTTGGAGCCTGGCTACGCGCAATAAGAGCAGTATGTGTGTGGCTATGATCGATATTGACCATTTCAAGAGCATCAATGATCAATATGGCCACGCAGCCGGCGACAGGATATTGAAGAAGATTGCCGAGGAGCTCGATAATTCCCGGCGCAAAGGCGACCTCCTGGCCCGCTGGGGTGGTGAAGAGTTCACGCTTTTGTTGCCGGAAACAGACGAAGCCGAAGCCCTCAAAGTGGCGGAGCGTTTTCGCCATAATATCGAGCAACTGGTGGTCAATGATTGCGGCAGGGTGATTCGATGCACCATCAGTGTGGGTGTCGCCAGCCGCCACGCTCAACATGTCACCCTGGAGCACGCTATTTCCAAGGCCGACGAAGAGCTATACCAGGCTAAGGTTCAGGGGCGCAATCAGATTTCTATCGGTCGCACGTCGGACGCCGCCTAGGAAAAACCACCACATCATCTCCCTCTTGCCATGGCTGAAACCTGGTCATGGTTTGCAGAAAAAATGGGTGCTCCAGCCAGTGTTTTAGCCATAGCTGCAGGTTCGGGTAGGGTAGGCTGTAAAAAACATCGCGATCAACATGGGCGAATTGGCGGACGAACGGCATGATGCCAATATCTGCGATGGTCGCGTTAGGCCCCAACAGAAAAGGGTTTTTAGTCAGCAATGCCTCTAAAACCTGTAAAAAGGCTTCACCCCGTTGCCGATACGCTGTCTGGGACATTTCGAGATGACGGTCGGCGTATTTATAGCGATCCAGCCAATACTTGAATTCGCTGTCGTTTTGCTCGACCAGAGCGTTGGCCTGATGCAAAACCTGCGCATCCAAAAGCCCTTGTGGGTCGTGCTGCTCTAGCGCCCACGCCATTATCTCCCGGCTCTCCTCAATCACTGAACCATTAAGACACTGCAAAACAGGCACGGTGCCTTTCGGGCTAATCGCGAGCATCTCAGCCGGTTTGTTTTTCAGGATTATCTCTCGCAGCTCCACCTGCAACCCGGCAAACAAGAGACCGAGCCGGGCACGCATGGCATAGGGGCAGCGGCGAAAAGAGTAGAGACGGTGGAGTGAAGAAGCCATGGTAACTTTTCGCCGTTGAATCGAGATCAATGGGCCCAGAGCAGGGGATTCCAGTGGTTCCCTAACTGTTGAGAAACTCGATGAGTTTTTTTGCGACATCGGCAGGGCGCTCTTCGGTTATCCAGTGCGCCGCGTCGACCCATTCCAGGCGCGCGTCCGGTATTGCGTCCCTCAGCATCTCAGCGTATTTAGGCTTTTGAAACTCATCATGTTGCCCCCATAGCACAAGAGTTTGATGGGGAATATTCTTCAGCTCATCGGCAATCGCGAGTGTGTATTCGGGATTGAGCCTGCGCAGGTTTCTGAAGAACGCTTTCTTGCCGGTTTCACCCTGCCAGGGGCGAACAACAATATCAGCAAGCTCAGAGGTGGCGTTTGATTCGTCATGCATTCCCTTGGGCAGGAAGTCGCGAAGCATCTGCTCCAGTTCCTGAGCGCTCATGTCATCTTCCGCCCCCGGTTCCTGTAATGGCTCGAACTCGGGAATCGGCCAGGAGTCGAAGCAGACAGCATCGGCAAGAACCAGCCGGTTTATACGTTCCGGGTGGTTTACCGCCAGTATCTGGGCAACACCGCCGCCAATATCATGGGCCACAAGATCTGCACAGCGGATGCCTAGTGCATCCATAAGGCCGATCAGTATTTTGCTTTGTGCAGCGATCGACACATCGGCATCAAGCGGTTTATCGGATTCACCGTAATTGAGCATGTCTGGTACAATCACCCGGTGTGTTTGCGCCAGCTGTGGGAGGATCTTGCGCCAGAGGAGGCCAGACATCGGGATGCCGTGGAGTAAGATCAGCGGTGCCCCTTCGCCTTGCTCCAAGTAGGCAATACGGTGCCCATCTACTTGCAGGTATTGGTGCTCAAGATTTGATTCACTCATTGTAGCGCTCCTTTGAGTTCACGTTTTCCAAAGTGATCGATTACATCTTTACGCTACTGACTGAAAACCTATGATTCAAATTATATTTGAGTAATCACTCAAACTTTGCCTTTTTTCATTTTTACCTTACAAGACAGCCTGATCCGCCAAGCTAACTTCCAGGCCGGTCGCTACCGAGTTATACGTTTAGGTAACCTTCGCCCTTAAGGTCAGCCGGCCATGTTACGTTGGTCTGGCAATATCATTCTATGCCGGTCGAACTAATACAGGTTCAGCTGTCATTAATTATCCAGGAGGCAAACTGATGTCGAACACTCACAAGACAATCAATCCTGCCACAGAAGAAGTTCTTGAAACCTATACCATGATGTCCAGACAAGAAGCTGAGGGCATCATTGAGCAGACTCATCATGCGTTTCTTAACTGGCGCAAAACCGGGTTTGAAGAGCGCGCGAATATTCTGCGCAAAACCGCTGCCCTGATTCGGGAGCGCCAGGATGACTACGCCGCACTGATGACCCGGGAAATGGGCAAAACCCTGGCAGAGGGCAAACAGGAATGCGAACTGTGCGCGGCGATTTGTGAGTACACCGCAGAACAGGGCCCCACGGAACTGGCGGATGAAACAAGAGAGCTGGCGGGCGGCCGTGCTGTGGTTTCCTATCAGCCTCAAGGTGTGATTTACGGCATACAACCGTGGAACTTTCCGCTTTATCAGGTTATTCGCTACAGCGCTGCCAACCTCATGGCGGGTAACACCGTGCTATTGAAACATGCCAACAATGTGTGGGGCATGGCTCTGGAAGTTGAAAAACTTTACCGCGATGCCGGCATGCCGGAACACGCCTTCCGCACGCTGTTAATTGACCATGAGGTATCAGACGCCGTTATCGAACACAAGCTGGTGCGTGGCGTTACGCTGACAGGTAGCCCCAACGCTGGTCGGACAGTGGCACAACGAGCGGCTAAAGTGCTGAAGAAAACCGTGCTGGAACTGGGCAGCAACGATGCCTATCTGGTACTGGCAGACGCCGACATCAAGAAGGCTGCGAAGATCTGCGTACAGGGCCGAACCTACAATGTCGGCCAGACCTGCGTGGCTGCGAAGCGCTTTATTATCGAAGAGCCCGTGTACGAAGAGTTCAGGGATGCCTGCTTGGCTGAAATGGAGAGGCTCTCTTTTGGTGATCCCACGAACAGTGATACCAAAATGGGCCCCATGGCTCGCGAAGACCTCAGAGATGGCCTGCATGAGCAGGTTCGCAAGTCGATCGAGGCCGGCGCTACCTGTTCTTTAGGTGGTGAAATCCCCGAGGGCAAAGGTTACTTCTACCCACCCACGGTACTGGAAAACGTGGCGCCCGGGCAGCCAGCGTATGACGATGAGCTGTTTGGACCGGTAGCGGCGCTGATAAAGGTAAAGGATGTGGCCGAGGCTATGCGAGTTGCAAATGACTCCATTTATGGCCTGGGCGGTGGCATCTTTAGCGCCGACGAAGACGAGGCGCTGCGCCTGGCTCGGGATGAATTTGACACAGGTATGGTCAATATCAATGGCTATAATCTGGCCAAGCCTAACCTGCCATTTGGTGGGGTAAAGCAGAGCGGGTATGGCCGCGAACATGGCGGCTTTGGCATGCACGAATTTGTGAATGTGAAGTCTGTTATGGTGAGCGAGTCCTGATGCAAGCTTAGCCAACACTGCGCCTGGGTAACGCCACGTTAATCAGGCGCACTCTCAACATAGCCTTCAAGCTTTCTGATGATCACGGCATGGTTTCATCAAAGCGTGACAGCAAAGAGTAAAGCGCCCCCAGAACAAAGAAGTCAAACCAGAGCATAATCATGACCTGGCTTATTGTCTTTGGATAAGAACCCGCTGGATAACATGACCCCAGGTGCGATCTTTTGCATCGCTGGCATGCTGGTCAGCCCGGCTTCGGGCTTCTGCTTGGCTGGCACTTGATACAAAGGCCGTAAACTGTTTGGTCACGGCCTGATGATAACTCCTGAAAGCAGCTTCACAGCCCGCTTGGGCGCCCTTGGCAATGTCTGAAGGTGGTGCCGATGTGATATGGCTGAAGCGATCGGATTCATTGGCCATGCAATCCTGATACGACTTGTATTTCTCGTTCAGGTTGGTACTGAGGGCTTTCTTTTCATCGGAGCTCAAATTCGGCGCAGGCGAAAGAGCCGCGCAACTGGCCAGCGACCCGCACAATGCCACCACAATGGTAGCGCCCCGCCAACGGACAGCATCAAAGAAAATCATATCTATCACCCTTTTAAGTTCAGTAGAGTCTGCATCTGCTCTTTGTTTTATTTGCTGTACCATCCAATAAGCATAGCTTAGGTTGTAACGAGTTTCCGATTCACCCTCAATGGTTAGCGTAGAGTTTCCAAGGCACTGTGATATCTGATCTTTATCAGAATTTTCTCTACCCGATTTTTCACGCCTTGAATAGTATTTTCTAGCAACGGAGCCTGTAGTGATGCCATCGTCTGTAATAAATGCCATCGAGCCGAAATACGGCGATCGGGGGCTGACAGACGACCTAACCTTTTCAGGAGAAAAAAATGTCGGACACCAACATCGAACTTATTTCCACCATTAGCGAAGACAACAAACTGGAACTTGCACTGCGCGAGATCGAGATCCCCCAGCCCGGCGAAAACGAAGTGGTCATCCGCATCGAAGCTGCTCCTATTAACCCGTCTGACCTGGGAGTGATGTTCAGCGCGGCCGATATGACGACTGCCAGCCAATCCGGTAGCGCCGAGCGCCCGGTCATCAGTGCCGATGTCCCGGCCAAGTTCATGGGTGCCGTTAAAAAGCGGGTTGGCAAGCCTATACCCGTAGGCAACGAAGGGGCCGGTACAGTGGTAGCTGCGGGCTCATCAGCCGCTGCGCAAAGCTTGATGGGCAAAACCGTTGCGGTAATTGGCGGTGGTAGCTACCGCCAATATCTCTGTGCCAAGGTGCAAAGCTGTCTGGAACTAGAGCCGGGTACGACTGCAGCCGAAGGCGCTTCTAGCTTTGTGAACCCGCTGACGGCATTAACCATGGTCGAAACCATGCGTGCTGAAGGTCACAAGGCCATCGTTCACGCTGCCGCCGCCTCTAACCTCGGACAAATGCTCAACCGCATCTGCATCGCCGACGGCATCGACCTGGTCAATATCGTCCGCAAGCCAGAACAGGAAACATTGCTGCGCGAATTGGGTGCCAAATACGTGGTTAACTCCAGTAGCGACAGCTTCATGGCAGACCTGACCCAAGCACTGATCGAAACCGGAGCGACCATCGCGTTCGACCCTATTGGTGGCGGTAAATTGGCCAGTGATATTCTCACCTGCATGGAAGCCGCCGTATCTCGCAACATCACTGAATACAGCGTGTATGGATCTGACATCTATAAACAGGTTTATATTTATGGCGGGCTTGATCGCGGCCCCATCACGCTAAACCGCAGCTTTGGTTTTGCCTGGGGTGTGAACGGCTTTTTATTGTTTAATGCATTAGGAAAACTGAGCAAGGAAACCACCATCGCCATGCGCAAACGCATAGCCGCCGAGATCAAAACCACGTTCGCCAGCCACTACACTCACGAAGTATCCCTGGCTGGTGCTTTACAACTGGATGCGATCGCGGTTTACGGCAAACAGGCTACCGGAGAGAAGTTCCTGATCAAACCACAGAGCTAACGTTTGATGTCTGGCCGCAAGGCCATCCCAGGCTGCTGGCGTCAGAATGACTCCAGCCGCCTGGATCTCTTTTCGTGCTGTTCAATGCCAACAGCACGCCCAGCTACGGAATGAAGGCGAAGCCGCAATGTAATAGCCGTCGCCGTGACTGTGATTGTTAGGCTTCCACTCCAAACTTGGAAACTTGGGACAGATTTATTTCAATTTAAAATAAATCTGTCCCGGTTTTTGCACGGTTTTTGCTTCAGCTAGGGCGTGGCCATATTGGTCCGGAAATTCTTCCGGCTATCGCTATCCAGGCTCTGAGATGAAATCAGAATCAACTGGCGGATAAAGCTCGCAATTCGTGGGTCATAGATATCGTTGTGATCCCGAATCAATTCACCGTCCACCCGGATATTCAAATAAGGGTTGCGCCCGGCCGATGTTTCCGTGCGTTCGAGCACCGCGCCTTCAAATGGGATACGGCTCCCGCTCTTGTCTGTCTCCCAGCCCTTGCTGGCCTCAACAAACGTTTGAACAGCCTCGGACGTATTGAAACTGGCTTGTTCTCGGTATTCAAGGGTATCGTTTGCGCGGAGGTAGTGCGTCAGGTATGGATCGAAATGGCCCAGTGCGGTCACATTCGAAGAGCCCTGATCTATGATTTCGTATTCCCCTGTCACCGGGTTGAAGCGCCGGGCGTCACGTTCGATTTCAAACAGCGTGGAAAACCAGCGACCCAGAGGGAAGGCCATACCGGTGGCATCGTCGTCTTCGGAGGTCATGACTGCGAGCACCGGCAACTGGCTCGGAAAGTAGCGCCGCCGCTCATTGGCCATATCGCTGAGAGTCGAATAGCGTGATGCCTCAAACGCAGGGTTGATCAGCACAACCAGATCCGCGAAGCCCACCGTATCGCTAACTACGGCGTCGGGCCCATGGGTTTGCACAAACCCGTTCTCCAGAATCTCGCTCATTGCAGAAAACACCAAGGCGCCCCCAAAGCTGTGCCCCACCACGACAAAACGAGTACGATTGGGTTTGTCATCGGCAAGGGCCTGGGCACGTTTGGTTTTCTGCACTAGCTCCAGGCGGCTGAGCAATTCCGTGGCACCGCCGCGCCCGACTTTGTGGGCCGTATTCTTGCGCTCCCAGAAGGTCAGCTCTTTCAACCCAGGCAGGCTTACGGAGCCGCCACGCCAGCCCAGGTATATACCGACCACCTTCCGGGCTGGTGTCCCGGTTCTGGCGCCCACGGCTGATTCCAGTGCGCTCAGCCGCCGCAGTGATTCCCGAAAACTGGTTATATTGCTGTCCGCGGGCCGCGCACTGTGTTTCCAGCCATGCACAAACACCACCATCAACAAATCCTCATCGGAGGCCAGGTTATTAACCTCGTCGATCACCTCCCTCAATTGTTGACGGTCCCAGAGTTGCCCCTGGTCGTCGAATTCTACAAAACCCAGGTGGTAGCTTTCGCCGCTCGCCTCAGGAGCCTGAAATACCTGAAGCGTATGCCGTGAACATTCTTCAAGAGGGTGGGAGGAAACACAGACGCCGGATTCTGTGCGGTAGCGCTGGTCTGAAATACAGCCCGACAGTGACATAACCATTGCGAAAAGAAGGGTGAAACGGACGTGGTAAAAGCAGTTATTCATGGCAAACTCCTTTGCGGCTTTTTCTGGCAGAACCTCCTGTTACATCCGCCACTCTGCACCTTTGATAATCACAGTCTCGTAAGCCGTCTCGCAACGGGCTGCCGATAAAACAAGCATAAACCAAGAGCCGGCGAAAGCCAGAAGCCGAAGGGTGGGAGAGAACTGGCGCTAACTGTCAGGCTTTTACGCTCCAGTGCTCCCTTGGCAGCCGCTTAGTCTCAAATTCAATTAAGTGTGCCATAGCAGGGGACAGGCTCCACGTAGCCTTCACGTTTATTGCCAGAGTTATAAGACTCGGGGCCTACTCTTTTGAGGTAATATCCCGTCAGGCATGTACCCCGGTAGGTCACAGCTAGCCTACCCGCGAAAAACCGAATAAGCCTGCCAAGGGATGCAAGCGGCCTTCGATATTGGCCCTCAGTAAATCCGCACCAATCATACTGTAGCTGATACCGTTACCGCCGTACGCGAGAGCGAATTGCACCCTCGGACCATACTGCGGATGCTCGCCGAAAAAAGGCAGGCCATCCTCGGTTTCTGCAAACGTGCCGCCCCAAGAAAACGCCGGGCGCATCTGCAGGTCCGGAAACAGTTTCCTGACCTTCTTGCACAAACCTTTGGCCTTGCTATCCACCCGTCGGTCCCGACGCTCCGGGATGTCGATATCGTCGTCATCTCCACCGACCAGAAGCCGGCCATCGCCCGTCGTCCGCATGTACAGGTAAGGCCTGGCCGATTCCCAAATCATAGTCGACGCTAACGGGCCGAGCGCTGACTCTTCTATCGGGTCGGTAATAAAGGCGTAACTGCTGCGGTTCTTCGCCACCGACTGCTTCAGCCATTTCTGCGAGGCATATCCTGCCGCCATCACCACATGCCTGGCCTGAATCCGGAAACCTTCCGGTGTTTGCAGTGTAACCTTGTCTTCCGATGGTTCGATGGTATCAATCACCGTGCGATCAAACACCCTGCCGCCGCGTTCTGCCAGTCGGAGGAGCAGCTTGGAAGCCATACGATATGGATCAACCTGGGCCGCCAATTTGGTTAGAATCGCACAGGGCGCTTTGATGCCAAACCGCTCCTTCACGCCACCCGCATCAAGCCACTCGGCGTCAAACTCATGCTTTATTCGAAGGTCGTATTCTTCTCGCAGCTCGGCCCTGTGGCCACGTTTACTGGCGAAGTACAAGCTCTCCCGCATGCCGAAGTCCACATCGCCAAGTTCATCAGCAAGATCTCGAAGATCCGTGATCGCGGCGGCACAGGCCTTGTAAGCCGCCACCGCGTGGAACTCGCCGTACATCCGCGCCAGATCGGCCATATGGGTGTCAATCTCGTACTGCAACAATGCCGTGCTCGCAGCGGAACTGCCCCAGGCGATATCGCGCTGCTCAACCACCACCACATCAAAACCGTTCTTACCCAGATTGTCAGCGATCAACGACCCGGTAATACCGCCTCCTACCACCACCACGTCACAACTGATATTCGCCTTGAGCTGGGGGAAAGCGCACATGAGGCCATTTTTGATGGCCCAGAAGGGGTAACCGCTTTTCAGGTCCATATCGTAATCCTTTTTTGAGGGCGAATCGGAGAGGGCCGTATGCAGTATAGGTTCTTGCAAAGGAGACTGAACACGTAGGTTTGCAGATTCTTAACACTGAGCACAGCGGCGCCCTTGGAGTGGCGACGAAGGAGCCATGGAAAGGGCGTCCGTTTGAGGCTGGGATGTGTCATGCGTACCGGGGGAAGTGCAGAACGCACTACAACAATCTGTTATGCTATGTCCAGTCGTCGCATGCCATTCGATATACCCGCACAGGTCGGGCATGGAATTCTCGAATCGTATAATCTCCGAACCCGACCTTCTCCGTCACCCTAACGGAGGCTGTATGCTCCGGCTCGATAATAACAATTACCGACTCGCAGTGTTTTTGATCGAAAGCATACTGGAGAACACCTTTTACAGCTTCTGTCGCATACCCCTGATGCCAGAACCTGCGCGCCAGACGATAACCTAGATTGATTTCTTCAACATCGCCAACCAACTCCGGCCCAACGCCACAGAAGCCGATAAAATGCCCTGATTCCTTTTCACACAATGCCCATGGCCCAATTCCATGAGAGGCGTAACACTCAAGGCACCGATCAACGAACTTTCGGGTAGCTTCTTCGTCGCAAACTCCACGAACGGAGAACTTCATGACTTCCGGATCACTGAGCATTGTGGTGAGCACAGGAACGTCCTGATGGGATAGCTTCCTTGCAATCAACCTCTCTGTTTCAAACAATAGCACTGTTCTCTCCCTGTGAATAACGCTTGGCACAGTGGCTAATTTTGGGGATTTGGACTTCCCCCAATAAAATGGACACGCCCCATCAATTGATTCCTTCGAACTCTATCGGAGTCCGGTAACCAAGGCTACTGTGCAGCCTTAGGCTGTTATAAAAGCGCTCGATATAGTTACTTATTT
>Ga0209337_1001315_pt1 | contig 19008 bp, 19 predicted proteins | sample LinPmetageLP53_FD_184044 | JGI IMG/M metagenome (GOLD analysis project Ga0209337, IMG submission 184044) | Marine viral communities from the Pacific Ocean - LP-53 (SPAdes) (version 2) | ecosystem: Environmental > Aquatic > Marine > Oceanic | place: Pacific Ocean | collected 2010-02-08 | reverse complement strand
TTTTGCCATAGTTTTCTCCTTAATTTGTTTTTTTTTTGGAAATAAGATTATTTAAAAAATCTTAATAAGAATAAATAATTTTTTACTGACACTATATAAGAAAATAGTGTATTCTACAATAAATATAAGCAAGTTTAAAAAAACAGTAAAAAAGCCCAACTAAATGCTGGGCTTAATATTATTGTAATATAATAAAGATATTATATAACTGCAAATGATGCAGTGAATCCTGTATTGTCTGCAACGGTACTAGCGTCAAATGGATTAATAAGTCTAAACTTAAATGTTCCAGCTGCTGGTACTGATGTTTGAACTATTGATCCTGTTATGCTACCAACAGTTAATCCTGTAAAGTTTCCATATACAACAGAGTCTGCTGCTACGTTTGGATTTGTTATAACCCAATCTGCGGTACTAGAAGATGGGTTTAATTGTTCTTGCAATTGATTTTGTACACTTACTTTAACTCCAGATACTGCATACGCATATGCATCTGCAGATGCTCCAACTGTCGTTATTAAATTAACACCAACTGATCCAGATTTAAAACTTAAAGATCCAGATGCGTTAATTGCTCCTAATTTTGATGTTAACGTATCAATTGTAATTTTCTTTGTTGAGTTTTCTGATCCGTCTACTACTACTAAAACATCATTTGCAGTTACTTGATTTACCGTGCTCTGTGATGTTAATTCGCTAAGTTTTTTTGTTGCCATAATTTTTCTTTATTATTTTTTATTAATATATATATATCTTTTTGATTAATCCATTATTAAATTAAATCCACTTTCTGTTATTAATACAAAACCTTCTTGTGTTAATAATTCTATAGCTGCTGTAAATTCTGGTGAATCCGGAGCGCCTCCTGCATACCCACTTGGATTAGATCCAAATGCTTGTTGAGTCATCATATTTTGATGTTGTCTAATAGACTCTTCAGACTCAATGATCATTTTCATAAATCTGCGTTTTTGCTCATATAATGGCAGGTCTTTAATACCTGGCAATTTTGTGTAATGTCTCCAATCCATATAATCTACCTAATTTATTATAAATATAACACAAATAGAAAAACAGTAAAAAAGCCCGACAAATTAATGCCGAGCTTTAAATACTTTAAAAAATCTAATTTATTAGATTATAGTTTTGGCTCTTCTGGAACTAGTTCTGGAGCAATTAAAGAATCTATAGGCGCTGTTGCAACAGGTGCAACATCACTTGTTGCAGTTACTGCTGCTGGGTCATCAATATTGACATTAGGAGTAGATTCATTAGAGTTACATGCAAATAACATTCCGGTTGCTGTGATAGCAATAAAAAATAATTTTTTCATAATTTTAATTTTTTTTTTTAATTTATTATATTAATATAATATATAATTTTTAAAAAAAATCAAAGTTATAATTATAATTTTAAGAAATTTTAAGAATTTAAATCTCTAATTTTTTGAATATATTTAGCTTTATTGATTTGATTTCTTCGTGTAACACTTGATTTAATAAATTCTTTTTTTTGTTTGAAATTATCTAGTGTTTTAGATTCTTTTAATTTTCTTTTAAATAACCGTAATGCAAAATTTAAATCTTTGTCTACTATACTTACTGCATTACCATTTCCTGAAACTACACTTTTGTGTTCTTTTTGTTTTTTATTCATATAACTTAATTAAATTTATTTTTTTTAGTTTTAACATTAAATCTAAAATGTTTTAATTCTGGCTTTTGTGAAAAATAACCTTGTATTTTTTGAGATTCTTCTCCTGGATCATCTCCTAATCTAAAATAAAAATATCCAATCTTACCTGATTTTGATATAGTATGTTTTATAATAGTAAAACCCTTTCTTTCGGTCCATTGACGAATTTCTGCAGAAACGGTTTGTGATTGTGCTGGATCTTTTATAATATATTCAACTCCACCTCTATAATCAGAGATTTTATTAATAAGCTGTGCTTCTTCTATATCTTGAGTTTCATTTAAATTTTTATATCCGAAATAATCTTGATACTTTTTTTTGAATATATTCATTATATTACCTTATTATATATAATAGATTTCATTAAACCAAATTAATGAACTTCATAATATTTTTGTATTCCTTCTGCAATATCTTCAAATGCTGCAGACATTCTTCTTTCGTGAATCATTACTTCATTTGCAGATTTTGTAAATTCATTTAATGCTGCATTTATACCTTTAAACTGTCTACTAGCAGATACACTATCAATTAAATCATCAGATTCTTCTGTTACTAAACGATTTGCAGTTTCAACAACTTTAGAAATATTTTCTACTATTTCTTTTAATTTACCATTTCCGTATACAGACTCTCCCATTTGTGAAAATGTTTTTAATGATTCTTGAAAAGCCATTTTATCTTCTGTTGTTAATGGTATTGGTTGTTCTGAGAATACTGTTTGTTTTTCTTCTCGTAATAAATCTTGTATTATTTTTAATTTACTTTTCATTATATAATCCTACATTTACCGTCTTCGCATAATATTGAAGTTATAATTTTATTTACTTTATTATATTTATTTGGTTTTATTTTTTTAATAGATTCATTCATTGATCCAGGTTTCATAAAAGCTCCATGAGTTGATGGATTAGAAACAAAGTCCCAACAAATTAATTCAAAATCTTCTTGAACTTCTACAGTTCCTTCTCCGATTCGTTCTTTAACAGATCCTAAACCTCTAGAACTAATTCCTAAAATAATACCTGCTTTAAACAATGATTTTAAAATATTTCCAGATGGAGTATCTAAAATCTGAACTGTACCTTTTAAATCATTACCTTCCCACCAAATTTTTAAAACATTATGAGATACATTATTTAAATTTACTACAGACGATTCTGGATGATCTAATTCACCTAATGCTCTGTGTTGATCAATATATTCTTTTTTATATTTTATACATTCTCGTTCTAAAATACCTTTAGGATATACTCGACCATTTTGATTTTTAGCACCAGCTCTTTGTAATACTCCTTGCACAATAAATCCGCCAGGTACGCCATATTTAGATCCATTAGATTCATTTAAAGAACCAATTGGCTTAAATTGCATATAGTCTACAATTAATCGTTTTGTCATATTACTCTCCTAATGCTCGTACTCGTTCTGCAATTTTAATTAATTTTTTTGATATTCTATTAAGAGCTTTTTCTGTTCTAGGGCCGTAATTATCTCTAGACATACCAGACTCTGTTTTTAATTTTTTAGTATATTCAACTAATGTTTCAATTTCTTTTAATTTTTTTGAAACTTCTTGAATAGTTCGTTCAACTGTTTGTTTAGGAGTTTTATTTTTTTCACCACGTGAAAATTTACTATACGATTCAATTAAACGTTCATATTTTTTATCCATTGCATTATGCACAGTTTCATAAGTTGGATCTTTTTTTCTCTTTTTTATAAAATATTTTCCTGTTACTGGGGCAACTGCTGCCGTAGTAGACATTTCTCCTATTTTTTTTTCTTCAAATTCTTCATGAGTCATTCCTGGATGATCTCTTTCACAAATATGATCTTCTTCTAGTTCAGTTACATTAACTTGATCAGTATCATCAAATTTATCTTTAACTTTGTCCAATTGATCTGCTTTAACATTAAATGTTGCTTCTTCAATGTCATTAAATTTATCTTCTATTTCTTGTAAAAACGTTTTCATGAATGTACCTGTTTTAATTCATCAATTAAATCCATATATCTTAATAATGATAAAACATGAGATTCTTTTAAGACTTTTTTATTTTCAACTGAACATAACATTTCAGATAATTTTTCTACTTTTATTTTAGTAGCTTTATCTGTTACTGTATTAGAATGTGTTTTTAGTTCTTTTTTAATATTAGGAATAATTTTTCCAATATACTGTTTAAACACATTTCCATCATTAACACTAGTAATATATTTTTCTAATAATTTTTTTTGAGATTGTGATAAGGTATCATATTTATTGTTGAATTTTTTTATTAATAAATTATATGATAATAGTCTCATATCTTGATCTTGTTTAGAATATGTTTCTAAAACCATATCTTTTTCTAAATTTATTTTTTTTGATCTCATTCCATTTTCAACAATTATTGTTTTACAATTTATTATTTGTTTTGGATTTGATGATTCTGAATGTTCAAACAACATGTATATAGAAGCTAATACTTTATAATTATTAATACGAGTTTTTGATATATGTTCAAATACAAAATTTTCAGATATTTCTTTTACTAGGTTATATCGTTGTCTTTTTAAAACACTTTGATTTAATTTATCATGTGCGTTTTTTACATCTCGTATATATTCTAGTGCATATGCTTCTGATTTATATTGTTCTTTTATTAAATTTTGATATAATTGTAGTTCTTTAGCTAATTCTGTATTTTTACCGAAATATTTTTTTATTATGTCAATTGTTAAAGATTTATCAGATGTTAATGTTTCTGATGTAAGTTTTCTTACTAGCATTTCAAATAAAATACCAGTATTTTTATATTTCGAGTGTTTTAACTTTTTCATACTATTATGATAATTTATTATAAATATATTTAAAAAAATTATTCCAATATATTATTTTCATCTAACATTGTTCCTTCATCTTTATTTTTAGTATTTTTTTGTAAAGATTCTGTAATTATATTTGGTGATTTATTAAACTTATATTTTAATTTTTTTATTAAATCTTGATTTTCAGAAGTAAATGATGTCTTCCTTTCTTTTGGTAAAGGCTCAAATGCTGTTTTCTGATTATCAGTTTTAAATGCTTGTTTTAATGTTTTAGATCCGGTGGAATCCCAACCAAAGGAATTTTTATGTTGTCCATATTTTAAACCTTCCGGAGGTCGGCCCCCCTTTTCTTTTTCTTCTACATCATCTGATGACATATGTATTGATGCTAAATCGTGTGGTGTGCCATATGACGCGCCAGTTACAGTTGGATCATTTCCTTCTTGTTCAATTTGATTTTGACGGAATCGTAATTTTAAATCTTCTATTACATTATTTCTTTCTTCTAACCATTGCTCTTCTGACATATTAAATATATATTCATAAATGTATTTGTCAGAAACCAATTTACTATCTTTCATTGTATTAGCTAATGTTATTTTTTCTGTCATTAACGCTACTTTTTGTTGATCGTAAATTATTGACGGAGCTGTTAATTCTAATTCAAATCCAATTAAATCTTCGCCTTCAAAACCTTGAGCATATAAATGAACTATAGCAATTTTAGTTAATTCAGATATCATAATTCTCTGTATTCGTTCGATTGTTCTAGCAAATCTAATATCCATTGATGCTAATGTAGTTTTTCCTTCTACTCCTTCATCATATCCTAAAAATGGTTTTGGTATTTTAAGAGCAGCCATCATTTTATGTTTAACATAATTAATGTCGTCTATACCAGTAAAAGTCATTCCTGGTAATGTGTCTATAGCTGTTGATGTCTGTCCTCCTCGGATTGGTAAATAATAATCTTCTAACATGTTATTAATATTAAATTTAAGATTATAATTTCCTGTATTTGGATCTATATGTGGAATTTTTTTCATCTTATTGATAACCTGCTCCATATATGTATCAACTTCATTAGGAGGAATATTACCAATGTCTATTTTAAAAATTCGTTTTTCTGGAGCTCTCATTATACGATGGATTAACATTGCATCTTCTAACATCATCAATTTTTGAAATTCTTTTCTAGCTCCTTCAAGCATACTACGACCATATGGTAAAAAATTTGAATCTGATAACATCCGGAAATGAGCCATTTCATATGTTTCATATCCATTTTGTGGACTAGAAGCGTGTCGAAAGTTAATTTTATATTCACCAGTCTCTTCGTCAAATTCTTCCATACGTTCTACTTCATAACTAGAAAATGGTCTTACATTTACTATTCCTAATTCATCAGTAATATCTAATTTTAAAAAGAAATCTCCGTATTTTGCCATGTTTCTAATCCATGGCCACATATTAAAATCTACATTTAAAACATCGTAAAATAAATTATGTAATATTTTTTGTATGTTTGTTTTATTACATTTTATTGATAAAACATCTCCGAATTGATCTGCTAACGTAGATTCATCTGAATATATATCTAATGCTGAACTAAGAATAGGATCTTTATCCATCATTTCGTAATCCATATATAATTGTATACGATTTTGATTTGCATAGTAATTTGAGTCATATCCGCCATGGCTATGTCCTGCTCTATATTTATTAGATCCGTGAAGTCTGGTATATCTATCTGTTAGTTTTGTTTGACTTATGTTACCAACAGATTGTAATCTATTAGTATCAACTACTCGTACTTTGTCTTTACCGTAAGCTCGTACGATAACATTAGTACTAAATAAATTTCGTAAACGTTTTCTTAATGACGCCATTATAATAATATTATTTTTATATAAATATAACTAACTACAGAAGCCAGGTCAAATTTTCATCATTTGATCCATTATTCCAATTCCATCCTGTATTTTGTGAATTTGGTTTCCCTGTATATATAACTGAATCTGATTTTTGAAGTCGAGTAATTGCTCGTTTTGTTAAATCAATTCCCTGTTGTCTTAATTTTAATGACGTATCTCGTAACCAAAGTCCTATTGCAAAACTCATTACTAAATCATCATTATATCCTATTTGTGCTTGAGCTTTACCATTTAGCCAAACAAACACAAATAATTCTTGTATTAATCTTTTACTACGAATAATAGGAGTTTTTTCTCTCATATACATTTCTAAAGCTGATATCATAAGAGGTCGTGTTCTACTAGTAGTAGATACACCAGGTACCATTTTTGTTTTATCTTTAATATCATATCCCTTTTGCAAATGCACCTCTAAATCTACATATCCATCATCTTTATACGTATAAAACAAATTTTCATAATTTCTGTCTAATACTGGTTGAATTGCAGCCCATCCAATATTTGCATTTTCTATTGCTAATAATGCATTATTCCATTCAGTAGCTACTGATACTAACATATTTCCAAAATCTTTTGGAGGAAGTTTACCTTTATATTCAGCAACTTGTTTTATATTTTCAACTTCTATAACATGAAATGTAGACCAGTCAGCTCCGTCACCCCGGGCAACGTCAGCAACAATTATATAGTTTTGACTATAATCAGGATAATCCCATATCCAATAAGCATTATCATATCCTCGTTTTTCTATTGGTTCTATACAATTATTTTCATATTCTTGTAAACATTTTCCCTCTACAACAGTATGCCCTGAGGAAACAAAATCACAATCACATTCTTGAGATGCCCCCCTTTCTCCTAATAATTGTGTTTGCCTATTTCTCCATTCTTTATCTCGTTCTGGGTGTACTGTCCAATGTAATTTTATATTATACCATTCTGTATTTGGATTTGTTTCGCCGTCTACCCACGTTTTATGAAACCAATTTCCTATTCCATTTGGAGTTGAAAGAACAATAGCAGATCCACCAGTTGATAGTGTTGCTTGAGATGCTATCCATATTTCTTCTACATTTCGAATAAATGCAGCTTCGTCGACTATTAATAATGATAATGCTTCTGATCTAGCTCCAGTTGTTGCAGAAGAAACTGCTTTTATTTGTGATCCATTTTTAAATTTTAATGATAATTTATTATCTGCTTCAATATTACCTTTTAACCAACTTGGTAAATTATCATGCATTATCCTAACTTTAGTAACTAAGTTTTTAGCTACTTCTTGTGTTGTTGCAATAACTAATGTGTTAAAATCTTCTTTAAATAACATGCACCATAAAGCATAACCTGCAGTTAATGTCGAAATACCTAATTGCCTGGATTTTAAAATTACGTTATATCGATTATCTTTTAACTCGTCTAATGAAGATTCTTGAAATTTATATAAATTAAATTTTATTTTACCTCGTTTAGGATGTTGAATATAACAATATTGTTTCATAAAAAATATTGGATCGGCAGCACATGTTGTATACTGTTGTCGAATTAAATCTTTTATGTTTGCTTTGTTAGTCATTATTATTTTATAGCTTCTATGATAAATATACTACTTATAGCAGACGTTAATATTCCACTAGTAAACCACAATAGTTTATTGTCATGCCATTTTGGTTCAAGTTTTTTTTGACGCTCAACATATAAATCTATATTAGAATTTAATAAATTAATTTGTTGTATTTTATAATTTAACTGTAATGAATCTAATTTAATTATATGATCTAAATCTTCAATTAAAGATGATTGTTGTGATATTAATTGATTATTAACAGAATCTATATAATATAATGAATCTAATGTTTCAGATATCTGATGTATTTGTTTTTGAGTAAAACATGTATCTACTTGTGCAAAAGAAACGTTGCATATAATAGTAAATAATACGTAAATCAACCATTTCATTTTTTCTTTGTTTTAGATAAAATATTTTTTTTAGCAGCAGATGTTGTTCTTTTTTTACTTGTAGAAGGTTTTGATTTTTGTTGAGTAGTTTTTTTAATTTGTTTCTTTTTTGCAACTATTTTCTTTTTTACTGCAGTTTTTTGTGTTTTTACTTCTTCAATTTTTCCTTTTAATTTTTCTACAGCTTTTTCATTTTCATTAATTTTTTTGTCAATTTTTTTAATATTTTTTCTTTTACGTATTTTATTTATTGTAAAAATACTTAATAAAATTGCTATAAATCCTAATAAATATTTCCAATATTTTTTAAGAGTTTTTGTGATCTGATTAATCATTTTTTTGTTCTTTTAATTTAGTATAAGAAATTTTATCCACATTGGAAAGTTTTTCTTCAATTTTATTTAAAAAATTTTGTTTAAAGATATTAAACTGTTTTTGTATTTTTTCATTAAATTCGTCTGAAGTCATTTTTGCATTCCATGTTTCTGTATTACCGTCTGCATCTTGTACAAATTTTGCACTTTTAGTATATGTCTCTTTTAAAAGTTTTACATCAGTTTCTGCTCGTTTTAACCATTCTTCTGCATTATTACGAATTCTATTTTGTTCATATTCTTCAAATTTACCCTGTTTACGCAAATTATGTTCTAGTTCAACTACACAATCAAAACACATTCCATGAATAACACGCATTTTTTTATCTAATGGGGTTGGGTTATTACATGTGCAATCTTTTTTACAATTTGGAAATGATTCTAAATAGTCTTGAATTTCTTCTGTTATTGAATTTTTTGGTTTTTTTACTCGAAATCCTTGTTTTTGTTCGATTTCATATACGGTACCGTTTATAGTTTCTTCCCAAATATCACCAACTTTTCGAATCTGGTGTGTTTTTCCAGAATACATACCTGTTGTATTTTTTGTTTGCGTACGATGGGTACCTTCTATCATTTGTTTGATAGCTTTAATATTTTGTAACTTTTTTGACATAATTTTTATTTATTATTCTGAATCGTCTATAGATAATCGATCTGGATTAATATTTAACATTTTACGTAATTCTTTAATACCTTTATTAAAATTAATTTTCACTGCTTTTTTTTCTGGTTTATTATGAATATTTTCCAATGTTTTATGTAGAATATTAAATGTAGATTCAATTTTTTTCTTTGCACTAGGTTGTTTTTGTAACCATTCAAAATATTTATTTTCGTCAGGATTACCAAATACTGATTCTTCTTCATCAGATGTTTCTGTTCCAGGCTTTGGTTCAGGCGTGTCATCTGTTTCTGCTTCTGCTTCTGGTTCGTCAGATATACCCATATCTAATTCGTCATCACCTTCTTCTCCACCTTCTTCTCCACCTTCAGCATCATCCTGTTCTTTTAAATCGTTTAACTGCTCTTTTTCTTTTTTGTCTTTAAGAGCTTTTTTCATTGGCTCTTCTTTATCGCCGTCATCATCAAAATCTAAATAATCTGGTTTAGCATTTTTCTTTTCTGCTAATATTTTTGTAATTTTTCTTCGAACATATTCTCTAACTAATTGTTCTTTACCTTCTCTTGTTAAATTTTCAATTTTATCTTTAATTTCGTCTTTACTCATTTTTTCATCATCTTTTTGAATATCAGCTCGTTTTTTAGCAGTATGTTTAGGATCATGTTCGCCATTTACTTTATAATAGTCTGCAACATCTTTTCTATTAGGAACCATGTTATCTACATTATCAATAACTTGTTTATCTCTTTTACGTAATACTTGTTGTTGTGCGTCTCCAACAGAATGAGGATTCATTCCTCCTTTTTTATCATCTTCAACATAATCTTTTAATGCTTTTCTAACATATTTTTTTATAAAAGCTTTTGTTTGAGATGCTTCTAAATCTTTTGGTTTTTTATACTTAGTTTTATGTCCGGCCATTATGATTCCTATTATATTTTATATAAATATTACCTTGAGTACTTTAATGCACCTATCACTTGATTTATTGGTGCAAATGCGCCTGTTAATTTATATGTCTTACCTTTATATACAAATACAACACCCTCAGTTGGAACTATTGCATCAATTCCGCCAAGTCGTTCTATTTTTTTTAATTCATGTTCTAATTTATTAAGTGCATTAATATTATCTGCTGTTTGTAATTGTTCTATTGTTTTAGAAAAATCTTGTTTTAAATCTTGCACAGCTTTATCTGGATTTGCAGATAAAAAGTTTTGTGCATTTTTTAAAACTACTACTCCTAATCTTAAAAAAATATTTTCAAATGGTTCCATGTTTTGTTTTTGATATGTTTTAAAATCATTACCATCAAAACTACTTACCCATGATGCAAATTGTTCAGAGTCAATACCTTTTATAATATTTGTTATTCTAGGTGATTTAATATTAAATGCCCATCTATATACTAAATTATCTAGAATGTTTTCTGAAATAGAATAATTCATTTTAGTAGCTTGTTTTTCAATTACTTCAGCCCACCAAGCTTTATGATATTCAGTTACTAATTCAGTTTCTTTTAAAGCATATCTATTTCTTAATTGATCTATTTCATTGTAAAAAGCTTCTTGTTGATCTTCAAAATCTGTTATACGACCTAATTTAATTTGATGTGGAGGAATAAAAGAAAATGTTTTTTGCAAATGAGCATTAGCTTCTCGAACAACACTTTGTATTAGTTTTCCTCCAGTCATATCCGTTAATACTGATTGTCCTGTTTCTAAATTAAATTCTATTAGATTATGAAATTGTAATACGGCTATTTCATATGTTATAATATTTTTTGTTTCTGGATATATAATTTCCATGTTAGCAAATACTTTGCCATTTTTGAAAATACCGTTTAATTTGTCTTGATCAACACGACTAAATGCTTCTGCTAAATCTTCTGCAGATAATCCAAATGCTCTTGATACTGCTCCTCGACCAGCAAATTTATCTTGTATAGCTTGAACTGACATTGGATTTTTAATTGTTCGTACCCCTCTTGCAAATCCAATTTGTCCGTCTTTAAATGTTACAAATATATTTTGGCCATCAGTTTTTTCTGTTACTGCTTCTTCAATATCTAAACGACCTTGTAATGCTCTTGATACCATTTCTTTCATATCATTGAAAGTTAATGAATGATCATCATATGGATGATTCATATGACCTCCAGCTCCTCCTTCAGATATCAATTGTTTTGATTCATTTAATTTATTAGTTCCGTAAGTTGTTTTTGCATCTGCACCCATTACGGTTCGTTCAAAATCTTTAAAATTATAAACAAATTCTTTTCCAGAATTATTTTTTAAATATTGTTTAAGTTTTTCAATTTTAGTTTTGTGTTTTTTAGAAGATTCATGTCCCATTGATCCTTCTAACATTTCATAAAATCCGGGTTGTAAATTTTTTACCCACCATTCTTTAGTTAAAGCTGCTTTATCGGTTAATATTTCCCAAGCATTGCTTATTACAGCATCTTGTTGTTTTGGATATGATGATTTAAATGTTTTATAATCATTATTAGATATTGATTTTCTTACAGTTGATGCACTTATTGGATTTCCGTTATCATATGCTAATGGATCTACATTTAAATTTAATTCTATAGCATCAACACCTTTTGCAATTAGTCTGCCTTCTTTATCTCCTGTAATTTTATAAGCATCTATATTTGGTACAAATGATTTGGTTCTAACATAATCATCTCCTTTAGTTGAAGCTGCCATAGCATATCTACCGGAAGTGTCTTCTGGTAATTCAAATAAATATTCATATGCTGCAGTGATAGGAGAATTAAAATTTGTGGGTTGTATTTCTATGTTAGGATTTTTATTTAACAAGTTAAATAATTGTATAGTTTTATCTCTGGTGATACCGTCTCTGGATTTTGGTCCGCATAACATGATAACACGATCAACATGAGGATGTGTTGCGTATCGATTGGCTAACTCTAAATGAGCTCCGGTAATTGGTTTGAATCCTCCTGGAAAAAGTACTGTTATGTTTTTCATGTTTTATATAAATATTTGTTATTTATTTTCTAATTGATATATTCTTGTTTCTAATTGTTTTACTTTGCCAATTAAAGCAGTAACCATTGCTGTTAAATCAATATTTACCGGTACTTTTTCATCAGATAATAATTCTCCACGTACCCCATTTTCATTATAATCATAATCAGCACCATAACTTGCAAATGATGGATCAACAGCTGCAGCTTCTTCTGCAATAAATCCTATATAAATAGTTTCATTGGATTTTGCATTTCGTTTTTTAAATTGTCTGAGAGGTAAATGTAATATTTTATTAAATAATGATGATGGTGCATTTTCTATATCTTTTTTAGTTCGCCGTGTTGATGAATTATATGTTATTTCACGTGTAGTAGTGTTGTATCTTACTGGGTGATTACCTGCATCATCATCAATATTTGGCATGAATATAGGCATAACGCTTGAATTAAGTGGTCCTATAGATAACCCAACATTAGCATTTGTACGAGGTGCTGTTGAAAGTACAACTGAGTCTCGTATTTGAAAATCTCGTTCTGCAGCAGTTGAGTCATTAAATGTACCAACAGTCCATGGATTTTGTCCGTCCCATTTTACTCCACAATGTCCAGTAGCATCATTTGATGTTAAGTCTAATAAAGGCGTTGAATTGGTACCGGTTGGTCTATTAAAATGCACATCTGCGGTATTACCAAGACGTACCTGAAATGCTGGGTTGCCAACATTAGAACCTGATACTATAACTGAATTTCCGAATACTTTTGTAGCATGAGAATGATCAGTAGAATCTATTATAACAGTTTCTTCTTTAATTCTTCCAAATCTATATATTTCTCCTGCAGTTAAATCAATATTTGCCATATATTTCTTTTTTTAAAAATTATTTTGGTGTTGCATAAGTAGTTCTACGAGGACTACTTGCAACTATTGCATCGTTAAATTGCATTCCTTGAGTTGTTATTGTTATGTTTACGGTATTAGATGTATCAGATCCGGTATTATCTATTTCTACGTCGTTTATTACAAATCCAGTTGTTACATCAATTACACAATTCATCAAATGATCGCCACCTAAAACTCCATTACAAACTATACTTTTTACTCCCGAAGATATTTCCCGCAAAAATGATCCAGAATTTTCATCAGTAATAGTTACTGTTTTTTCAGAAAAATTACTAGCATATACATTACCATTAGCTTTTACAGCAAAATTACTAGACGATATTTCTAATAATCCATTACTTCCACTAAAAAATGATGAACTTGGATGACCTAAGAAAAATTTATTTGTTCTTATATCTATTTCGTTGTCTGATGTGCTATATCTAAAAAAGCTTTCTGTGTGAGCATATAATTCTAATCCTACACCACTATATAAGTTTCCTTTGGAAGTTTGACCTGGTAATGCCGATCCTGACCAAATCATCCACCCTCCGAAGCCAGCATCAAATCCTTGATAGTCTAATGATCTAATAAATCCAGCATTTGGAAATCCACTAATTCCTACCCCACTTTCTAATGAGTCAGCAACATACAATGATCCTGTCATTAAAGAAAAATCTCCATCTATATAACGATTGCCTCCTTCAAAAGGTAAATTATTAACAAATGATGTTTGTTTACTTTTAACACCATCTATATTATAATATTCAATCTTAAAGTTAATCTGATTGTTAATTTTATGTTGAACATCTAATGGTGTTTTTATTCTTGTATAATTAGGAGTAAAGCCGGCTTCATTATCTGATGTAACATGTACATCTGCAATTTGCCAATCACCAGCTTCAACTATAAAATATAATGCACCATTTCCGGTACTATCTGCTTCAAAATTAAATGTTTCGTCATCATATCTTCTGTTGTTAGAAAATACTTCTATTTCACCAATTTTTTTACCAACATTAATAGGTAATTCTTGATTAAGAGTATCTGTTGTATCATCATCAAAAGAACTACCAGAAATATAAAAAAGAAGTTTTGGGTTTAAATTTCCACTATTTGAACTTCTAGAGCCTATAGCATCAAATCTAAGTTTATACTCTGAATTTTTTATGAATCTTCCAGCAAATGCATCTTTTATATTGAATACATGAACATCATTAACTGAAGATATATTTGTTGTTGCTGTTATAACACACGCATTAGCCAATGAAGATGTATTATATATTAATGTAGGACTAGTTCCGCTTTGTGTGCCGTTAATAAATGTTTTTGTTTCCCAAAAATCTATTAAACTTTGAGATGTAAATAATCCTATAGTTTCATCAGGAAATAATGATGAGGTACTTTCTATAAAAATTTCTGTCTCTTCTAATTCAAAATCATTAACTAGATTAAAATTACCAGGAGTACCTTTATTGCTAACAGAAACTTTGATTCTTGAAACATCTCCCGAAGCTGGTTGTAATTCACTAACTTCTATAAAAGCAAATGATTGTGAATTTTCTGTAGCAGTAAATACTGGTGTTGCCTCATATTTTATAGTATATGAAGATGCATCAAATCCATTAAATATATGATCATATAAACTAGCACTATTAAATGCCGTATATTCTGTATCTAATAATGCCGAACCAGTACTTAATATTTTTTTTATCGTTGTTGTGTACGCCGTTGTAGTTATCGGAAAAGTAGGTGTAGGCGTAGGATTGAGTGGAGAAGCAACAGTTAATGTTCCACCTTTCATTTCTGGTTCTAGTTTTCCATTAATAACTTCTATTGCTGGTTGATTATTTAATAAAGTATATTTAACGGTCCCTGTAGAATATATTGGAAATTGTTCATTGTTAGGATAATCTCTATTTAATTGAACTCCTACTTGTTCTGATACAGTAACTGTTGGTAATGTTTCAAAAATTATTTCAGATATATTATCAGTAGTTGGATTAACTGGTAATGTTTTGCTCCATCTAACATTGGGACGACCTTGTTGATCTATAGGAACCGGTGTGCCTTGTATAGTATTAGCTTCAGCAATTAATGTTACTGTACAATCTCCAGGTGGCGTTTCTGAATAAACATAAATTGTAATTGCTCTAGCTTTATCTTCATCTAAAAAATTTACAACTTCATGATATATTGGATCTCCGTTATAATCTAAAACTTCTAAATTTAAAACACCACCAATTTTTAAATTAGTTGGATGTCCTCGTAATTTAAAAACATTTTTACCAGCTGTAAGTCTTGTTGGAAAATCAATTACCTGAAAATAGTCTGGAGAATTTTGTGTATTATCTTCAAAAAATATAGGTAAAAATTGTAAACCTTTATATACAGCTTTTTTTCGTTTCATACGATCTTTTCATATAAATATTATGTATGACATATTTGACTGTAATTATTAATTTTATTAACTTCAATTAGATTGTCTACCATATCTCGCATAGTATCTACATGAGATATAATAATACAAAAATCAAACTTAGTTCTAAAATATTCAAATAAGTTAATTACTGATGCAATATGTTCTTGATCCAAACTACCCCATCCTTCATCTATTGCAATAAAATTTGGTCTAGGTAAAGCAGATACATTTATAAGTGCAATTCTAATAGCTAATGATGAAATAAATCGTTCCATACCAGAAGTTAATTCTAAAGGCCAGAAATCAGTGTCGCTATATACAATATATCCGTTAATATTTTTTCCATCAGTTTCTAATACCATATTAAAATCTACTACTTGATTTAAAACATTGTTTATTTCTGCTTCAACTTTAGGAAGTGTTTTTGATATTAAATCATATGGTATTCCGTTACGACGTATAGCACTTAAATAATATTCATATGCTTTATATTCTGTTTCTAATTCTTTATATATATTTAATTGTTCTACAGCATTATTTTTATTAGTTTTTGCAACTTCTGTTTCTCCGTGAGTATTTTTAATTTTTAATTGATTCTTTTTTATTTCTTTTGAAATAGTTTCAATTGTTGCTTTATGTGCAGTAATTTTTTTATCAATTTGTTTGTTATGTGCAATTGCTGTTTGATTACGTCGATATAATTCTTGGCGATCAATAGTTGTTTCTAATTCAGACTCTTTTGTTTGCAAATCACTTTCAAGTATTTGTTGACGAAGTTCTTCTTTTTCTGCTTCATTTTGTTTTGATTCAATTAATCCTTCATTAATTGTATATGCAGTTTGTTGTTGTAAATATGGCTCTAAATCTTCAACAGTTGTGTCAATTTCTACTTGTTCAAATTGTAATTCTTTTAATTTATCCTGATCTTGTTTTATAGTTTTTTGTGCTTGTAATGCATCTTGCACAAACACATTACTAGTGCAATACGTACAGTCTGCATCATATTCATGTTCTTTGAGTTGAGCAATCTTCTTTTGTTTATTTTTAACTACAGTCCATTGAGCATTGGATTCTTGATCAATCTTTGTTTGTTTTTCTTGATATTCTTTTAATTGTTCTACACGTTCATTTATAAAATTAATATCAACATTATTGTTAGTTTCCTGTACAGTTTTTATACTTTCATTTGTTGTGGATATATCAGATTCTACTGTTTCTATATCTAATTGAAGTTGTTCAATTTCAGATATTAATGTTGTTTCTATTTCTTCTAATTCTTCAATATCAGCTCCTTCATATGTAGTTGGTTGTTTTTGTTCAATTAAATCTACTATTTGTTGCTGTTCTTTTTCTCTGTTAGTCTGAAGAGTTTTTTCGAAATGTTCTAAATCAAGAATATCTTGTTTATTATCATTGATAATTTTATCTGCATCTGTTATTATAGTTGCAAAGTCAGTTTTTTTATATTCTTTTAATTTACCTGCAGTTTCTTTTATATCAGTTGAAGCCAATTGGTATATTTGTTCAAACAATGTCATATCCATGAATTGAGATAATAAATCTTTTCTTTCACGTTGCGATTTCGTTATAAAATTATTATTATCATTTTGCAATGAAAATGCTGTTAATATAAAATCATCATAGGTGCCTAGATATCTTCGTATATTTTTATTTGTTTCACTACGCTCTTCTCCGTTTAAATTTTCTGATTCTGTATAAAAATTAACATTAACTTTAACATGACCATGTTTTAATTTATTGCCTTCTCTTTCTATTGTATATTTTTTTCCATTTAATTCAAAACAAAATTTACCTCGAAATGTATTTTGTTTATTATTTAATACTTCTTTTGCTTTGCTTGTTTTACTACATTTATCAAATATAATATATGTTATTGCATCTAATAAAGAAGATTTACCAGATGTATTTGCAGCAAATAAACCACATACACTTTCTAAACATGAAAAGTCTACAATATTTCCTTGTCCATATGAAAACATATTATCAAATTCAAATGTTAATGGTTTCCATGTAACATGACGAACTGATTCTAATACTGGTAATTTTGAGTTTGTGTTTCTGTTTATATGTCTTATTGCATCTATTTCAGCTTCTGTTGCTTGAGGAAAATTAGTTGAAACATAATCAGTTAACAAAGTGTTTTGATATTCTACATCTCGTATATTTCCAATTACGGAATTTGCATTAACATTGTTAATAGAATTATTTATACTTCGTTGAATGCTTATATCCTGAACATTGTATCGTTTTTTAATAGTAGCAATTAATCGTTTCATGTCAGATGCATCAGTATTATCAAATTTAATACGAATTCTTGGTTTTTTTGGCATCTGTTTTGGATGTTCGGTTATTTTATTGCCTTTAGTAATCAATGTTACATATCCATAGTCATTTTCTATTTTAACAAATTCAGAAGATTTTTTCTTTACATCCCAAACCAATATTCCATGTTCTAATGCTTCTCCATGATTTTGTTGTATAAGAGAACCAGGATATCCTATAGTTTTTTCGTCATTTAAAAACTGGGCTGGTTTATGAATATCTCCTAATAAAACTAAATCGTGGCCTTTAAAATTTTCAGTGGTTACATGTTTATTAGAAATAACATAACCAATATCAGTTGTAGCAGTGTCTACTGCTCCATGATGAAGTGCAATTTTATATGAAGCATTAATATCAGTACCTCGTATATATTCATCTGGTGCAATATCAACAGCCATATGATTCCATGTTATGCCACCATATTCAAAAACTTCATTGTCTTTTATAAAAATTATGTTAGAATCAACAAAACCATCCAATATAGGACTAATAGCATCTAACCGATATAAATTGTTAAGATTCATGTCATGATTTCCAAGTATAACAATAGTTGGAATAGTAAATCCTTTAAAGAACTCTATTAACATTTGAATTAATTCCGGAGACATATCTAATTTACTATGCACAATATCTCCTGTAACTACTGCTACACTGTTTTCTGTTGCATTGGTATTAATATATTCAAATAAGTTTTTAAATACTGTTTTATATTCTTTATGACGTTTTAATGTTCGTATGTGAATATCTGAAACATGATAAATTTTATCTATCTGTTTTATAGAACTTTTAATTTTTCTTATTTCCATAATAAATTCATTTTTAACTGCATAACACGTTCAAATGTTAATATGTCAGTATCTTCTAATATTGTTCTTATTTTTTTAAAGCCTAAGTCAGAGGCATCTTCTTGTTGTAATTCTACGAAATATACATTTATACCTTCACCCATAAATTTTTCTGCTAT
>Ga0209337_1001314_pt1 | contig 19015 bp, 17 predicted proteins | sample LinPmetageLP53_FD_184044 | JGI IMG/M metagenome (GOLD analysis project Ga0209337, IMG submission 184044) | Marine viral communities from the Pacific Ocean - LP-53 (SPAdes) (version 2) | ecosystem: Environmental > Aquatic > Marine > Oceanic | place: Pacific Ocean | collected 2010-02-08 | reverse complement strand
AGCATTTTTATATCCTATTAAAGAGGGTGTGGAACATCAACCAATACAAGGTAGAACTTGTGGTAAATATTGTAAAGTCGAAAGTATTATAAATGATATAATTAGAGGAGAGTAAAATGGCCAAATTAACAGAATTAATAAGTGAGAGTAAGTATCTCAAACGAGAGTTTGGTGAGGCACTTCCTACATTTAGTGGTGTAATGAAAAAACACCAAGAGAATAAATTTAAAGAAGATTTAGATGATGTCGGTAAAGAAGATGATGATGTGGATAACGATGGTGATTCAGATAAAAGTGATGATTATCTAAAGAATCGTAGAAAGGTAGTTGCTAAGGCTATCGAAAAGGATTCTGTAAAAGAAGATACTATTCGTAGAGTTATTCGTCAAGAAATTAAAAATATAATCAAAGAAGATGACGAATCTTTTAAACAACCAATTCCAGCACAGATAGAACGATATATGAAAAAATTCATTGATGCTGTAAAGAGTGGTAATTTAAATCGTAAAAGAAAATTAGCCATATTGGGTAGAACTATATTAGCATTAAATTTAGAACCAACAGAAGTAAGTAGATATACACGATTGGTTAAGAAGGAATTATAATGAAATATAAAACAATTAGTAAGATCAATAAAAAGTGGAGAGAATTTCGTCTTGAAGAAACTATCAACGAAGAAAACGAATCTCCCTGGACTTGGATATACAAAGGTTTACTCGGTGGATGGAAAAAGGCCGAGAAAAAAGGTGGTAATAGAGTTGAGGAAGTTGCATATGCCGTTGCGTTCTTAATCAAAACAGAGTATGGTAGTGGTGCTAAAAAAGATTTTCTAAAAGAATTTAATAGACGAATAAAATAATGAAACCTAATCACCACACTTGACCATATAGTGGTGAAGAACATCCAGTTTGGATGAAACATGAGGAAGAACCTGTGAATGATTATAATGAACGTATGAAGGAATACATTACTGATTTGGTCAAACAAGAAATTGTTGGTCTTGGTGAAGAAAAGAAACGAGACTACAAAAAAGAGTATGCTAAATATGGTTCATCTACAAAGTCTAAAAAATATAGAGCAGAATTAAATCAGTATAATCGTAAGAAGGGAACTTATGGTAATGGTGATGGTAAAGATGCTTCACATAAGGGAGGAAAGATTGTGGGATTTGAAAAGGAGTCAACTAATCGTGGTAGAGCTGAAAAGAGTCGGTTAAAGAAAGAAAATATACCATCACCGAGTCGTTCTACGGTAAAGAAGATGAAGAAGAAAGGTAATACTTCAGTTCCTTATGGTAGTGGATACAAAAAAGTAAATGAATTTAAAGAAATGTCTATAAAGGACGCATTTAAAGATTTGGTTAAAAGTCAAGGAAAGAAAAAGGCATTAGATACATTAACTAGCGTATTGAGTGGTGGGATGGACATGACTCCTGATGTAAAGAAGAAGTTTCAAAAGAAATTATTAAAGAAATTATCCGAATCCAATTTTATGGAATATAAATTAAAAATGCCTGTAAATGAAGTATTACCAAAAGATTTTTTTAATAGTTATAAAGTAACTACGAGAAATGTCCAAAAGGCTATACAGATAGCTAAAAATATGAAGGGTAATATGACATTGGCTGTTAAGAAAATTGAAAAAATTAAGAAAGGGTTGTCCGATGATAGTCAAGTTATGGATGCTCTTAGACAGTATAATGAATCCGTAGATGAATCCAAAGAATTAAAGAGTAAGAAAGAAGGTGTGTATGAAAAAAACAAAGGTAAAACTTTATACGGTAAGGATTTAGTCAACTATTTTGTGAAAAGATTTAAATATTCCACAAGAGATGCTACCGCAGTAGCAAATAAATTAAAGGATGTTGGATTTAAAGTGCCAAAGGTATTACCCTTTAATGAATCCGTAGACGAAAATATACTCAAACAAATTCAACAAGCAGAAAAGATAGCTAAATCAATGGCTGGTAATATGACCGGAGCTGTTAAGGGGATTGAGAAAATTAGAAGAGGATTATCACGTCATAAGCGAGTAAAGGTAGCACTTAAAAAAGCAAATGAAGGTTATCCTGGTATAAGTGTAAAATCATTACACGATGATGAGGATGTGGCTGAAGGTAAAAAACAATATGGTCAAAAGTTAACTGATAATTTCTTTAAATCAGTTAGAAAATTTGAACAAGAAGTTATTGTTTTAGGTAAAATGGCTACTAAAATACGAGGTGATAGAACAGACGAAAAGATTATTTTAAAAATGTACAAAAAACATATGGGACCTTTTATTGAATTAATTAGAAGTTGGAATGAAACAACACAAAAAAATCCTGGTATATCTGAATCCGTAAGTGAAAATAAATGTTTATGTGAAGCTTGTTGGAAGGGTTACGAGAAAAAAGGTATGAAAAAGATGTTCGGTAAGATGTATCCTAATTGTGTAAAGAAAGAAGGAATACAAACTACTACTTGGGTTGGATTAAATGAAATGTATTGGGAAAACAATATTGGTGAGTATGGTGGATTTACCTTTGAAGTAAATGAAGATTTAAATGAAGCAGAATATCAAGGAAGAAAAGTAAAACTTGGTAAGATTATGCAAGGAGATGTGAAAAAATTTAAGGTGTATGTTAACAACCCTAAAGGTAATGTGGTTAAAGTAAATTTCGGTCAAGGTGGTGATGCTAAGGGAGGCACAATGAGGATTAGAAAGGATAATCCAGGAGCTCGTAAATCCTTTAGAGCTAGACACAATTGCGATTCACCAGGACCAAGACACAAGGCCCGTTATTGGAGTTGTAAAAAATGGTAAAATTAAAAGACTTATTAAAAGAATGGAATGATACCTCATTTAAAGATTTACCAAAAAGGTGGTCTAAGCCTGTGATGAAAGGTAATGAGAAAGATGGTCTTACGGAATTTGAAAGATTGGGTGGTACTGATGTAGAGTTAGGAAAGGTCTATACGGATAAAGATAGACCAGCCTTCAAGATAGATTTAGAAAATAGAACAAGAGAAGAAAAAATTAACGAAAAGATGAGTGATGAAAAAAGGGCCTTCTTGATGTTAAAAATATATGGTCAGAGTTGGTCTGTTAATATGGGTAAGATTTTTGCTGGTATTAATAGAGAAAAACCAACTATGATTAAAAAAGGACTAAAAGAAATTAAAGTTCTCAATAGAAAAATCGAGGAGATGGTAGAGGATTTAATTTAATGTTCCACTTTTCTTCTACTATTTTTACTATTTGATATTTATTAGTATGAGAAAACGAACATGGTCGAATCGAAAAAATAGAAAGTGTCCTGATTGTAATAGAGTTATTTATTACACTCGAAAGGATACTTTTGACCGTGCAGTGGGTAATAATGCCGTATGTAAATCTTGTGCACAATCTGATAGGAAACTTGCTATGGAAACGATTGAAAAAATGAAAAGACCTAAGGCAAGAGAGCATAAAAAGAACATTTCAAATGGAATGACTCTATATTGGGAAGAAAAGAAGGCAAGAGAAGCTTTGAAGTATAAGGAATTTGAATGGCTCAGTTAAAATTAAAACAATTAGATAGCGTCCTAACTGGTTCATTAGTAATTTCTGGTAGTCAAACTATTACTGGCTCATTATTTGTATCAGACGAAATATATGGTGATGGTAGTAATTTAGAAGGAATTACAAGTGGTATATTTCAAAAAACTGGTTCTATACAATCTGCAACTGGAAATTTACAATTAAGTGGTTCTCTTTTAATATCAGGTTCAACATTAACTGTGAGAACTGGAACAGATTCAGGAGCTATTACAGCATCTACCGCAATAATTACTAATAACATACAAAACGGATATCCAACTTCTAATGCATGGCAAGAAAGTTTAGATGGAAGTTATTTTAATAATTTTGACAATACCACTCATGTGAGTGAAATTTTAAGATTTATGGCTGGAATAATTAGTCATTCAATAGATACAGCATCTCCAACTGCAAATACAAAGACATTTGCAAGTCTTGATACAGTTGATAATAGTTTAGGTACAACAGCTACAATAGCTGGTAGATTACCACAAAGTTATACATCATTAAGTAATACAACATTAAATTATTTAGTTCATAAGGATTGGACAGGAGTAGGAGAAAAAATATTTGATAGTATCGATGTATATCACGATAATGGTGGAAGTTATAATATAGATTTTGATTCTAATAGTGGTGGTTCAACGAGTGTTCAATCTTCAGCTGATAGTGAATTATTTGGAATTGGTGGATTGACAGGTGGTTCAGCTACATCTTTTAATGTCCAAGTACATGCCACACAATCTTTTAGTAATACAGGAAGTATTGCAACACCATCCGAAACATCCAATACATTTACTACTCAATCTGTAATGAATTTAACAACGAGTACTTTTGGAACATCAAATGGATTGACATTGGCAAAAATAGCATCTGCTAATCCTGCAGTTATACCTGCAGCATTTCAAGATGGTAAATTTGAAAATATTGGTGGAACGGATATGACAGGTTCTTTAACAAGAAGATATACTGGTTCAAATCCAAGTTTACTTAATGATTTTACAAGTGTATCTGCTAGTGGATATTACAGATTTCATGATTTAAAGGTTGGAATGTCAAGTGGTTCAGGTTTCTATCAAGAAATTAGTGGAACTACAAAGAATTATTTTTGGGCACCAAGAGATACAATGAATACAGCAATAGGACTCAACACCATAGATGATAGTGGACACGCGGTTAAGTCATTAACTTGTGTATCGAGAAGTTTGAGTGGAGTACCTTATGTAAAATCTTCTACCTATGAAATATCACAGAAAATTACAGGATTATTTAATCCAATGTATGCAGAATCAACAACATTAGTTGACCTCACAGCTGAATCAGTTGGTATGGGAAGTGTTACAATATCCGATGATGTGGTTTCTACGAATGGTGGAACAATACAAACTGCAAATGCAGTTTACGATAGTACCGGAGCAAGTGCAAGAAGTACAAGCACAGTTCCACATTATAATGATATAGTGATGTTATCTTCTTCAATTTCATGGAATGCAGGTAATGATGAAAATATTAACGAAACTGGATTTGGTGATACTACATTTCAAGTGAAAACATATATAAGAAATAGAGAGAGCACTCAGTCAAATGTGAAAACTGATACCATAAAATATCATGCTCAGAATACATTTGGTCAACCTGACGCTAGTGGAAGTATGGCAGTTTATGGAAGGGCACAAGGATATGATGGTGGTAGTTTAACAGGAACAACAGAAACTTTTAGTGGTGAAGATTTTAGAATACAATTATTAGATAATGTCCAAGAATTTGATGGAACAGCTTGGGTTACTTCATTTGCATTAAATCAATTAGGTAATTATGACTTACAAGTAAAGCCAGGATTTTTGGTAGATCCGGGTGGTGATTATAGATATTGGTATCCAGCAAGTTTTGGTAGTGGAACATACAAATATTACATACGAAGATTCCAAACAGATGGTGGAACAAAAACAAGTATGACTGTAAATCTTGATAATACTACACTAAAGTCATGGGACTCTACTGATGATGGAATAGCTTGTGTAATATTGTTTGAGAGTTCAGGAAAAGGAAGTGGTAATAATAGTTCTTTGGGTGTAGCAAGAATTTACGATCCAGTTAAAACAACAAATAACTTAATTGAAGCTAATATATCAACCGATAACCATAAGAACCCATTTACAACGGCAATAGATTTATATGGAAATAGTGGTGGTGGTATATCAAGTGATACTTATACTATACCAATCAGAAATGCAGATGGAATGTTTTTAGATTCAAATGATAACGAACTATATGTAATAGTTAGATATAAAGGTGATCCAACACCTTTAGATGACATAACATTGACTTTTAGTTAAGGATAAGAAATGGCAATAATAGATTCAGGTTCAAAATCAAGTAGACTACTCGCGTCGAGAAGATATACTCACGATACTCTTACGTCTGCCCAAGAGTCATTTACTAATGTACTCGATTTAGGAGCTGGTGAGGTTTACACTCAAGCATCAAAGATTCCATCAACTAACTTACCACATAGTTCATCTGCTGATTCTGGTCTTAATTATTCTGTATTGGGTGAGAATATAACAAAATATTGGTATAGACAAAAATTAACAAAGTCAAATCTTAATAATGAAACTTGGTTTTTCCTAAACCCAACAGGAAGCGATAGTGGTGTAGGTGCTCAGTTAATCGATAGTAACCAATTAACTAATTTTGTATCACCTAAATATTCAGCAGCCTCTTTGGCAACATCTACAACGGAAGATAGTACAGCTGGATATACAGCAGTATTATATAAATCAACTGCCGTTACTTCATCACTTGGTACAGGCTCATTAAGTAGTGGAGATATAGTTTCAACAAATGATTATATATTTGATTATAAGACTGGTATAGTTCAGTTTATGAATTCGTCTGTTGATCCTACAGATTCAGAATATGTGTATATGACAGCATATCAATATGTTGGAACAACATTAGAAACTGGAATTGAACTTGATGGAAAAATATCGGGTTCAACAACTTCACATCTTACTATGGGACAGATATCATCAAGTGGTGATATTGTAGCAGATGGTGATATAGTAGCATATAATTCATCAGATAAAAGACTTAAAGATAATATACAAGTTATCAAGGGTTCTTTAGATAAAATTGGTGAGATTAGAGGGGTTGAATTTGATTGGAATGATAAATCACCTGGATGGGCTCAAGAAAGAGGTCATGATGTAGGGGTTGTAGCACAAGAAGTACAACAGATTTTACCAGAAATCGTCATAGAGAGAAAAAATGGTTATTTAGGAGTCGATTACAAAAGAATCGTTCCATTATTGATTGAATCAATTAAAGAATTAAAACAAGAGGTAGATGATCTAAAGAAAAAAGTGAATTAGAGAAATCTATTTGATATATATATACTATGAGTATATAAGTTATACTATAAAAAAATAATAAGGAGAAAAAGTTATGGCAGATCAAGAGACAAAGTTCTCAGAAGAAGAACTGAAATCTTTACAAGACCTACAGACTTCGTATCAACAGAAACAATTACAATTTGGACAATTAAAAGTTCAGAAGTTATTGATGCAACAACAAGTTGAGTCAATTGAAGCTTCAGAGACACAATTGGAAGTTGATTACTTAGAAATTCAAGATACTGAAAAAAAATTAGTTAAACAGTTGAATGAAAAGTATGGTCCTGGAAATTTAGATCCAGCGACAGGAGTATTCACTCCCACACCAGCACCTGAACAAACTTCAGAGACTGCTTAAAATAATCTCGTCCAAACCAATCGTTTGGGAGAATTAGGCTATATTTATATGTAATATTTATAGTCGTATAAGACTAATTTAGTTATATTTAAATTAAAACAACAGGAGAAATAAAATGGCAGAAAGAATCGTAAGTCCGGGTGTATTTACGAGAGAACGTGATTTATCTTTTCTTCCTCAAGGAATAGCGGCAATTGGAGCAGCAATTATTGGACCTACTTTAAAAGGCCCAGCATTTGTACCTACAATTATCTCTAATTTTCCTGAGTTTGAAGAAATGTTTGGAACAACAGATAAACGTTTTTACACACCGTACGCGGTAGAACAATATTTAAAAAGTGCAGGAACTGTAACAATAGTTCGTGTTTTAAACACGGCTGGGTATTCAGTTGATTCACTTTCTTTATACATTAGTTCATCAACCGTAGCAAAAACTACATTGGCAGTACTATTACCATCACGAGGTGGTGCAAATGGAGCTGCAGATTTAGAGGGTGGTGTTAATATCACAGGAAGTTGGAGTTCAGCAACACTTAATTTGAGTGGTAGTAATTGGGGTGCGAATAGTTTAACTGCACGATCATATGATATATCATTCGATACAGGAAGTGCTAATTATATTGAAAATGTATTTAGTAGAGATGCTCAAGTTCAGAAATCAGGAACAAATACAGTAGCGGCATATTTGTATAAAAACTTTAAATATGCACAAAGTAGTAATGGATATACTGCTGGTGCAGCAATAACAGGAAGTGCTGGCACTCATAATTTAGCAGTACCATATGAAAACGCTTGTACACCATCTATCCAATCACAATTGGTAAGTGGTGGAAGGTTTAGTTTGTTTAAAATTAAATCTCGTTCACATGGAACTGATGTAAATCAACTATATAAAGTTGCAATCACTAATATCAAAAAGGCGGGTTCAATACAAGGTAGTGACTTTGGTTCATTTTCACTTCAGTTAAGACAAACTGGTTTAAATGATAATAACCAAACAAGAGACAATATCTTAGAACAATGGGATGGATTGAATTTCGATCCTACAAGTCCTAATTACTTCGCAAGAAGAATTGGTGATAGATATGTAACAATAGATTCAAATGGTAAACTCACTTATAATGGTGATTGGCCAAATATGTCTAAGTACATTTATGTATCTGATTTCCAAGCAATTGCAGATAATGAAGTACCTGTATCTGTAGTTCCAATGGGACACTCAGCAATTCAAAACCCAACTGCAGATACTTTCTTACCAGCATGGACATTTAAATCACAGCAGACGAATTCACAAGATGAATTTGATAGTAATGTTCTTTATGGACATGATTTCAAAAATGCAGATGCTAACGAATACTTAGCACCAGTTAATTCATTTGGTAATGGTAATAATACTACTATGAGTTTAGAGGATATGTTAGGACACGCAGACGCAACAACACTTGGTGATACAGTTTCTACTGGATCTGAATTGGTAACATTAGCTCTTTCTCATATTAAACAGAGAAAGTTCGTTGTTCCATTTCAAGGTGGATTCGATAGTGTGAATCCAGCAGCACCTAAGTTTGTTGGTGATGCTATTACAAGTGCAAACACACAAGGATTTGATATCTCAACCTCAGCAACTGGTGGTACGGTAGCTTATAAGAAAGCTATTAACGCAATCAGTAATCCTGATGAATTTGATATCAATATGTTGGTAACTCCTGGAATAGTTCATGGATTACATTCCAAGATTACAAATCATGCAATTTCTAAGATGGAAGCTAGAGGAGATGCTTTCTATATAGTAGATTGTACTAAGTATGGTGATTCAATAGCAACTGCAACAGCAGCAATTAGTACACTTGATACAAACTACGCAGCAACCTATTATCCTTGGGTAAAGATTGTTGATAGGAATACATCATTACCAGTATGGGTTCCGCCATCAGTTGTGTTACCTGGAATCATAGCATTCACAGATAAAGTAGCTCACGAATGGTTCGCACCAGCAGGTTTGAATCGTGGTGGATTGACAAGTGTGTTAGAAGCACAAACAAGATTGACTCATTCAGAGAGGGATGACCTTTATGAAGAAAGAGTTAATCCAATCGCTTCTTTCCCTGGTCAAGGTGTATGTGTGTGGGGACAAAAAACCTTACAAGCTAGACCATCAGCACTTGATAGAATCAATGTTCGTAGATTGTTAATTAAACTTAAAAAGTTTATTGCATCTTCAAGTAGGTACTTGGTATTCGAACAAAATACAGCAGGAACGAGGAATCGTTTCTTAAACATAGTGAATCCGTTCTTAGAATCTGTACAATCCAATAGTGGTTTGTCAGCATTCAGAGTTGTTATGGATGACACCAACAATACATCTGATGTCGTAGATAGAAATCAGTTGGTTGGTCAAATCTTTATTCAACCTACACGGACAGCTGAGTTTATTGTATTGGACTTCATAGTACAACCTACCGGAGCAGCGTTTCCAGAGTAAGTTTAATCAATAGATTAACTAAACAAAAGCCCCTCTTTTTGAGGGGTTTTTTGTTGCCTTGTATATTTATATATGAGGTTAAAATATAACTTCTATAAAACTATGAATAATGAATATGATGTTTTTTATAAAAACTGATATTTATAGTTGAAGAAAAAATTTATTGGAGATTAAAGATGCCAGAACTATTAGACCCGTCTGAGATAATGTTTACACCGTTTGAACCGAAAACGAAAAATCGGTACATTATGTATATCGAGGGTATACCCGCTTATTTGATTAAGACAGCAAACAGACCTTCAATTGCCTTTGAGACTATTGAACTTGACCATATTAATGTCAAACGATATGTAAAAGGTAAAGGTGCATGGGAAGAATTAGAAATTACTTTATATGACCCGATTGTTCCAAGTGGAGCACAAGCCGTAATGGAATGGGTTAGATTAGGTCATGAATCAGTAACAGGACGAGATGGTTATTCGGATTTCTATAAGAAAGACGTAACTATCAATGTTTTAGGACCAGTTGGTGATAAAGTAGAGGAGTGGACATTAAAGGGAACTTGGATTGTAAATGCTAATTTTAATGACTTGGATTGGTCAAACACTACTGATCCTGCAGACATTACTCTTACATTAAGATACGATTACGCAATATTACAATTCTAAATTAACAATAATAATAATACAAGGAGTCAATTATGTCAGTCATAGCAGACAAAGAGTGGTATAAATCAAAAACTATATGGACATCAGTAATAGCTGGTGTTGTTGGTGTTTTACAAGCAGCAGGTATAGTAGATCAAGTACCTGAATTAGTTTGGACACTATTAGCATCTTTCGGTTTATATTCCGTCAGAGCAGCTGTTGGGAAATCAAATCCCGAAGTAAAGTAAGTAAATTTAAAAGCTGGGTATTTCAACGATACCCAGCATTATAGTTTTATAAATTGGTTATATTGTATAAAATACAATAAAAATAAAATACAAAGGAGAATATAATGGCAGAAGAAAAACGCCAGTTTCCCACAGAAGTGATAGATTTGCCTTCGAAAGGATATTTTTATCCTGAAGGTAGTCCTTTATCAAGTGGTCAAGTAGAAATAAAGTATATGACGGCAAAAGAAGAAGATATACTAACATCATCTAACCTAATACAAAAAGGTATAGTGTTGGATAAACTATTAGAGGCATTAGTAGTTTCAGAAGGAGTAAATCTTGACGATGTACTCATTGGTGATAAAAATGCAATAATGGTAGCATCAAGAGTTTTAGCTTATGGTAAAGACTATGAATTTGAATATGTAGATCCGAGTAGCAATGAGAAAAAAACTCATACGGTAGATTTGAGTAAATTAGACCATAAAAATATAGACTTTAAAAAGCACACCAAAGGTAAAAATGAATTTCTATTTGAATTACCCACGTCTAAGAGAAAAATTACTTTTAAAATTTTAACACAACGAGAAGAAAAGAACATAGATGCTGAATTAAAGGCAATGAGAAAGATAACAAAAGGTACAGGTATCGATCCTGAAATAACCACTCGTTTAAAGGCTTCCATACTATCAGTAGATGGTAATGAAGAAAGACAATTTATAAGTGAGTTTATAGATAACGAATTTCTTTCAATGGATTCATTTGCATACAGAACATACTTAACCTCAGTAACACCAGATGTTGATTTATCAGATACAGTTGAATTTGATAATGGAGACTTCGAGGAGGTAACGGTTCCTGTAACCGCACGATTTTTTTGGCCTTCAGCCAACTGATAAACCACACATTCATGACGCAATATTCACCTTAGTATATCATGCTAAAGGTGGATTCCACTTTAGTGAGGTCTACAATATGCCAATATATTTGAGAACTTACTACCTTAAACGTTTGCACAAACAATATGGTGATGAAAATGAGGCTATAGAAAAGGCAAATAAAAAATCCCAATCAAAAACTCCAGCAAGAAAGTAATTTTCAGATAGTTTGATATTTATAATTGATAAGAATTACTCAGTTTTAATTATTCGGAGAAAAACAAAATGCCAAAATATAAGATAAAGAACGAGACTGTTCTATATGAGTTTATGGATTCTTTTTGGAAGAACATAGGTAAAAGAAAAGGAAACAAATTCATAACTAATCTTTTTAAAAAAGATAAAGAACTACAGAGGCTATCTCGTGAGGCAGAAAAACTTCAAGACAAATTAGTTGCAAGATTACAAGGTCAAGACGAACCAGATTACGATAAACTGGCAAGAGACCTTAAAGATTTTGTATAAATCAAACCAGGAAACCTAAATGGCCAAGGAAGCACCAAAAGTAAATCCTAAAGACTTTGGCTTTGACAAAAAAGCGTGGGATGAAATCGACGCTAACTACCGTAATTGGATAGTTCTCAATAAAGAACTATTTAAAAACTTAACAAAATTCGAAAAAGAGGCCTTAGCGGGTTCAAAGGAATTTACTAAGTCAGCCAAGGTAGCATCAGAGGCAGCCAAAGAAGTAAGAAATTTAGCAAAAGATTATGCTACACAGATGAAAAGTGCCAATATGGGTACTAAGGCTATGATATCTAGCCAGGGAACTATGGCCAATATCACTACAAAAATATTTCAACTTGACCAAAAGAGTGATAAGTTAAGTCAAAGAAGAGTTAAATCACTTACCAACGTAGTTGATATTACGGGTGATTATCTTGCTAATTTAGAATCCGTTGGAACAGAAGAATTTAGAAGTCTTGATTTTAATAAACAAATAAGAGATGCCATTAAAGCAAAACTTCCCGAAGAAGAACAATATCTAAGAACATTAAAAGCAGAACATGACATACAGAAAAAATTAAATAATGAAATTAATGCTCAATCCGATTTAATTAAAAAACCATTTAATGAGTTAGATAGTATGGTTAAAAATATTCCCGTTATTGGTGATTTACTTTCTGCTAAACTTGATTTGACAGGTAAAGGTCAAAACATGGCTGATGCCTTCACCGAGTCTGTAAAGGGTGGAGCAGCAGACCTTGCACCAGGTCCAAATAAAAAAGATGGTTCAATTGATATGAGATTCAAGAAAAATAAAGAATTTGTCAAAAGTCAAGGAAAATCAGCTGGAATAATGAAAAAGATGGGTCCATATGCATTGGCAGGTGCAGCAGCTGTGGGGGCAATGGCAGTATCGGCATTTAATTTTGCAAAAGATTTAGGAGTTGGATTCTCACAGATAAGTCCTGGAATGATGTTATTTAGAAGTGAAACTAAAGCATTATTAGATGAATTTGGAAGTGTTAATGATATAAGTAATGAATCATTAATGAAGATGAAAATGGCTTCATTCTTTAGTGGAGTTCAGGCTAGTGATATGGCAAAGATTGCGATGTTACAAACATCAATTACCGGTGATTCAAAAGAAATGGCTTTAGATAAACAAGCCGCGTTTATGAAAGATATTAAAAAACAAGGTTTATCAGCCTCCAAAGTAATGGGTGATTTAGCCTCTAATGCTGATATGTTTGCAAATTTTGCAAAAGATGGTGGTAAGAATATGGAAGAGGCCGCCAAACAAGCAGCTCAAATGGGATTAAGTTTAGATGCTACTAATTCAGTAGCAGAGAAATTATTAGATTATGAATCCTCAATACAGGCAGAACAAGAGGCCAGTATGTTACTTGGTAGGTCAATTAATCTTGATAAGGCCAGAAGTCTTGCATTTAGTGGAGATTTAGCACAAATGATGACAGAGGTTAAGAATCAAGCAGGTGGTGAGGCAGCATTTGCAGAGATGAGTGTGGTTCAAAGACAAGCATTAGGAGATGCCATTGGATTAAGTGGTGCAAAGTTAGCAGAATTTATGAAAGAAAGTGATTCTGTTACCCAAAAGTCAAATAATAATTTATTATCTAACATGGGTAAATTTGCTGGAATAGCAGCTATAGTATTGGGTATAATTGGTGGTATTATGGGATCACTTACCATAGTTGGTGTTGGATTTGCAGGTTTAGGTGCAATGGCGGTAGGAGCACTAAAAGGTGCAGCATTAGGTGCATTATTAGGTGGAATTGGTGGTGGTATAAGTACTGCGTACTCTGCAGGTGATGTTATGAGTCCATCAAAAGGAAAAACTCAAATTTCACCACGAGAAGGTGGAATATATAATTTATCCAATAATGACGATTTTATGGCAGCACCTGGATTGTTAAACGGATTTGGACAACAAAATACATCTCAAAATTCATTTGGACAACGTGGTGGTAATGATGTAAAAACCGATAAAATAATTTCTCTACTCGAACAACGACTTGACCAGGCAGATACACACGTGAAGAAAACTGGTCGAGATATGAATAACGCATTTTCACAGAGATAAGATATGAGTTTAATTGATTTAACAAAAGATTTATCAAATTTTAATTGGACAGATTATTCCAAAACTGGAACTGGTAAATCCCCACAACAAGATGGAACACCTTATTTTGAAAGACCTAATCCAAAATCATTAGAACAGATGGAAAGTAAGTTTGGACCACTCAATACCACACCACCATCAAGAGGACCTTATGGGGTTTCCAATACAATGGATGGTACTAAACAAGGTAGAGGATTTGTCCGTCCTGGATCACAACCGAGTGGATTTACTAAAGATATTGATTCAAAAAGATATAAATCTGAACTTGAACTTGCCGGTAATATAGCAATCACACCGATATCACATACGATAGCACAAGTTAACTCATCTTTATTTTACGGACAGGTTGGAGTTAAGACACTTAACCTTGAACCACAGGCTGAAGGTGCATACGGAGTTAAATCCCTACCCATCTCAACTTATACAAGTAGACAAGAATTAGACGATTTTACCATTGCAGGAAAGGGTGGTTACAATACTTTTTATGGAACTATTGATTCAATGGCAAGTAGAAGGTCAAAGTTTCAATCAGTAGATGGTACTTATACACCACCAATAAAAGGTGAGTCAACTAAACCAGGAAGTTCAATAGATTTCCCTACATTTGATAACGACCAAAGAACATTTATAATACCAGATGCATACCCAAGAAATACTGTAGCTTATAATATAAATTCTCAATTCGGTTGGAGTTTTAAAAGTCCTTACTTGGGAACACCTGCAACTCCGTGGAGAGGATTTAAATTAAAAGATACACTTAGTAACCAAATTGATAATAGTGGTGGTGGTGGTGGTTCGGTAGTTCCTGATTTTTATCCACCACTTCCGGAAACAGCTCAAAATGTACAACATCCGGCTCAACTATTTTATATTAATAGTGAACCTAATTATAATGCACCAAGTTATTTAGCATTACAATTTTTAAAGAGTTATGGTGATACAGAGGGTATATGGCCATACAAAGTTCTTGACTATGTAGGTACTCAACCATTTATTAGAAAAGAAATAGGACAAAGAGTAGGTGTGTCTAATTGGATGACCTTACAAGCTACTAAGGCATCAGATGACTTTTCACGAATAGAAAATTGGATAGATTCTCCTCCAGGTCAATTATGGATAACAAATCAAAATATATTACAGGCCCTAAATCCAAGAGAAGAAACAAGAGATTTTAGTTTAGCTGCAATAAAGGCTTCTATTCCACCTTTTCTTCACGGAACACGACATTTTGGTGGTGGAACTTATATAGATACTGCAGACTTCGGAAAATTATTTGATGCACCCACTAATGCAACAGGACCTACTCTTGGTTCTATTACAGGTGATTTCATATCTGGTCAATTAAATAGAACTGCCTTTGGAGCAAACGTAGTAGGTATGTTTAATGTAGCCAGTAGTGCAATAGGTGGTTTCTTAGCTGGTGTTGATGCAGGTCTTAATAACTTAAATACAGCACTTGGAGAAATTGATTTTAATGCAGTAGGTATGGGGGGTAGATTAAGATTTTTAACTAACAGAATGATTAGTGATGGATCGGGAAACGAACCTGATAAACTCAAAGCCATAACATTTAGATCTAAAAATTTAGGAACAATAAATCTAACAGATTTAAGAAATTCAAGTACTCCATTTGGACGACCACCAAAAATACCAACTCAAACTGTATTTAGTCAAAGGGGTGCTTTTGGTAGAGGAAACGCACACATGGGAACACAAGGTCGTGTAGTAGACCAAAGCAAAGGCAGTAAGAGTGGTTTAATGGATGGAAGATCAGGTACTTCACAATGGAGTTCAACTCCGTATGAGAGTTTATCATATGATTTTGGATTTTCAAGATATTCTACTCCACAAGAATTAGGTAGAGTACAGAGAGATTTGAGAACAGCCGCTGATGAACATGCCGCTGCAGGACAAGCATTAATGGAAGATAGTGCGAATGACAATAGTGCACTCGGTCATATTTTAAAAACTGATAGAGATAAAAAACAAAAATTAGCAGAAGATTTTCAAGCAGCATCTACCAATAGAGATAAAATGAAACTCATATTAAACTTAACTCAAGCTAATGTTGATGCTACTAAAATGGTAAGAGACGCTGGAGAAGATGGAAATAAAACACCAACAATGATTCATGAAAATCTTGGATTAATCAAGGCCGAAGAAGATAATTATTTAACTTCTGCAACTGATAAAGTTAATATGTTACCATATGGTAAAGATTATACAGATGTTACACAACCACCAACTGATTTTGTAAAATTTAAATTCAAGGATGTGGTAAATGATAAATTTATTGTATTTAGAGCCTTACTAAGTGGGATATCTGATAGTATTACACCCGAGTGGACAGGAACAAGATATATAGGTCGTCCTGACCAAGTTTATGTTTATTCAGGAGTAGAAAGAAAAGTAAGTTTTACATTTGATATATACCCAAAAACAAAACAAGAATTTCCTGTATTGTTAGAAAAGGTGAATTATTTAGTAGGATTGTGTTATCCATCATACGCATCAAATCACAGAATGATAGCACCATTTATAAATTTAACACTTGGTGATATGTTTAATGATACACCTGGATTTCTCGATAGTTTATCCGTAGAGGTTAATGATAATTCAACTTGGGAAATAGATGAAGGATTACAATTTCCAAAACATATTACTTGTCAATGTTCATTCACATATGTTGGTAAATATTTACCATCTTCACTTGGAAAACATTATGAGTTACCTTGGTTAGTAGATAACGGATATACAGAGGGAATGGAAGAAGGAGCATCTTATACAGGAACATTTAAAAAAGGTGGAGAAAACCCAATACGAGATACTAAAGCACCAGAAGGACAAGTAAGTTGGGATAGTATGGATAAATTCTTTTCAACTTTTGAAAAAACAACTGCAGCCGAATAATAAGGAATAGATGATGCCAAGTAGATATAAATTTACAAAAACAAAAATAAGTAGAGATGGTAATCGAGTATTTAAACCAACTATCTACCCTCGAATACCAATCCGTGATAGTGATATATTCATTTATCCTAAATTTGGTGATAGATTAGATAATCTTGCACACAAGTATTACAAGGATGTTTCATTATGGTGGATAATTGCTAAGGCAAACAACTTAGACCAGGCACACATTGGACTTGAGGTGGATAAACAAATTAGAATACCAACCGAAATAGAACCAATTTTAAATAAATTACAGGAATTATCATACTAATATGATTTCCTTCACTCCAATATTAAAACCTATTCAAAAAACATTACGAGACAAGATGAGAATGCTCGATAAGAGTAAACATGCAATTCCAATAAATGAATCAGCAACTGATGGTGAGGGAAGTGGTGAAACAGAAGAAAATTATATGTATACACGGAGTGTAATGTTAAGAATGGTATCCATGTTAACTAAAGATAATAAACCTATTGTGTTGTCTGGTGGAGAAAAACTTGACAATACTTTGAGATCAGGTATGGATATATATGGACCAAAAAGTGGTGGTAAAGATGAAGAAAATCCAAACTTACGACCAATGGCAGGAATAAAAGACGTAAATGTAGAGTATGTTGGTGGTGGTATGAAAATAGGAGCATCAAAAAAAACATCTATTAATTGGATTTGTTGGTCTTGGGAAGAATTAGAAAAATTTAAACCATTCTTTTTAAAACATGGAAGGGTAGTTTTAATTGAATTTGGATGGGGATTTGACGGACCTAACTCACCAAGTTTTTTAAATGTCATAAAAGAAGATGGTACGATGAATATGGATTTAATTAAAGGTGGTAGTGATACAAATCCAAAATCAATACAAGAATTATTACCCGACCATATTGTACAACAAAAAGGTCATTATGATGCATTAATAGGAACAATACAAAACTTTAATTTTTCGGTAAATGATAGCGGTGGATTTGATTGTACAACCGATGTTGTTTCATTAGGAGTTAACACCTTTAACAAGATGAATGAACCTGAAAGTATGAAAGGGAGGATATCATCTCTTCCTATTTCACCGCCAGAGCCAGGATTCTGGTCCGTTATCGGTGGTAAAGATAAGGATATTATAGGTTCAATTAAAAATCCAAATCCATATTATAACTTCGAAGCTTATATGAAATCACTTGAGAGTCATTTACATTTAAATGCACAACACTCTAAGGGTACTATATCTTATCTTTTAGGAAATGATGAACCATATTGTACTTGGGGTTGGTTTGAAGATAATGTATTGAGTCGTTTCGTTGGTCAAATTAATCTAAAAGGTGATGTCGGTGAAATTGTTAATGAATTTAGAAGTATAGAAACCCAATATGATGCAGATGGTAATTCAATTGGTAATCCAAAACCTGTACAAATAAATGCCTCACAAGATATTGTTGCAGTTGATTACTCACCAGATGGTTGGTTTTTTGCTATGGGCGGGGATGATCCAACGGCAGGGAAAATAAATGAGAGTAATTCAGAATTAATTCCTGGCTTTAATGTTTATACTGATTATGAGGATGGATTGAACGGAACTGGATTCATAAATACGATAAAGTTATGGGGCACTTTGGCAACCGATTTAGGAAAATTCTTTCAGTTGTTTGGACCTCCATACATACAAAAGCAAGGAACGAATGGTTGCTGGGCAGGAGCTGGACTAACAGATGGTAGACCTCTTGAGAATTGGTGGTGTAAAACATTTTTAGGAGATATTCCCGATTGGGTAAAAAATGGAAAAGGAGCTCCTGATGATTCTCCATTTTACAAGGACGCATACTTCAGAAAATTTTTAAATGATGAAGGGGACAGGGGAACTTTAAGAAATGTA
>Ga0209337_1001313_pt1 | contig 19018 bp, 18 predicted proteins | sample LinPmetageLP53_FD_184044 | JGI IMG/M metagenome (GOLD analysis project Ga0209337, IMG submission 184044) | Marine viral communities from the Pacific Ocean - LP-53 (SPAdes) (version 2) | ecosystem: Environmental > Aquatic > Marine > Oceanic | place: Pacific Ocean | collected 2010-02-08 | reverse complement strand
AAAAAAGATGCAATGATTGTTGCACTATCATGTTCTGGAGGATCTAAAAATGTTGTTTCATGTTGTCATTGGGCTAAGAAAAATGGATTTAAAACTGCAATGATTGCGGGACAAGATAGACAATTATTAGAATCAGATATAAACAATATTGTTTTAGATTGCAAATATTTTCACACTGTTGAAGTATTAACTTTAATTTTATTTTATGATTTAATTCATGCGTGTGGCGCAGAATGTCCTTCAATAAAAGCTGAAGTTATAAGGAAAGGAACTGCATTACCTTTATCAAGGAATCCTTTAAAGTAGTGTTTGATTTTTCTAATAAAAATATATTAGTAACTGGTGGTACTGGCGGAATTGGTAGTTCTATAGTTAAATTATTTAAAAAATATAACGGTAATGTTATAAGTATAAATTCATCTCATACTGATTTTAGATCTACTAATGAGATTATATCAATGTTACGTGATTTGCCTACTATTGATATTTGTATAAATTGTGCTGGTATTAATGTTATTGGTGATCTTCATACTATATCAGAAGAAACATATGACGACATTATGAAAGTTAATGTAAAGGCTCCATTTCTAATTTCACAACATGTATCAGGTTATATGAAAAGTGGGTATGCCGGCAAAATTGTTAATATTTCATCTATATGGGGAGAAAAGACAATATCAAAAAGATTATGTTATACAACGTCTAAAGCCGCTCTGATAGGAATGACAAAAACATTAGCTGTAGAATTAGCAAAATATAATATACTAGTTAATACTGTGTCTCCTGGATTTACTGATACTGATTTAACAAGAACTATATTATCAAAGTCTGCAATAAATGAGTTGATAGATAAAGTTCCATTACAAAGGATGGCTAAACCAGATGAAATTGCTAACGCTGTTTTATTTTTAAGTAGTGATTTAAACACTTATATAACAGGTCAAAATATTATAATAGATGGAGGGTTTTCAGTTACATGATTATAAAATCATCAATACGAGATTATACAGTAGAGTTTCACAATAATTTTGTCGATTCAATTGACCAAATATATAATGAGGGTGATATTATTATATTTGATAATATGATATATAAACCTGAATTACAAAAATATAAATCTATACAATTATATAATATAACAGAACAAACAAAAGATTTTAGTAATATATCTACAATATTAAATTCAGTTATTGGGAGATTTAATAAAAATAATAAGTTAATTGCAATAGGTGGAGGTATTACGCAAGATATTGTAGGATTTGTTTCTTCAATATTATTTCGAGGTGTAGAATGGATATTTTACCCTACTACATTATTAGCTCAAGGAGATAGTTGTATTGGAGGAAAGACTTCAATTAACTTTAATACATATAAAAATCAATTAGGTAATTTTTATCCTCCTTCTCATATTATTGTATGTAATGAATTTCTAGATACTCTTACAGAAAGAGATATTAAATCTGGATTAGGTGAAATGTTACATTTCTTTTTAGTATCTAGTAAAGCTGATTATGAGTTTTTTATAAAAAATCAACATGACTTTAAAAAATTAACTACAAGATGTTTAGATATTAAACGCACATATGTAGAAATAGATGAATTTGACAAAAACGAGCGACTCATATTAAATTACGGTCATACATTTGGACATGCTATTGAATCAGTTACAAATAATAAAATTGCACATGGGATTGCAGTTTCAGTTGGTATGGATGTAGCTAATTTTATTTCATATAAAAAAGGATATATAACATATGAATTATTTAAACGAATACAAAAAACATTGAGTAGTATATATTATGATATAAAGTTGCCTAATATAGAACAACTAATTATTTCTTTAAAGAAAGATAAAAAAAATATTAGTAATAAATTGAATTGTGTATTAACTAAAGGCCCTGGTAATATGTTTTTAGAAGAAGTTGAATACAATAAAATAAAATCATATCTTAAGGAATATAATGATAAAAGATAAATCAATATTAATTACTGGCGGAAGTAGTATGGTTGGAAAGCATATGAAAGAGATACTTCCAGCTGGATATAATGTTATATACATTGACAGCAGCTATTGTGATTTAACAGATATGAAAGCAGTTCGATGGCTAATTTCTTCTATACAACCAGATCATGTAATACATTTAGCTGCTAAAGTAGGAGGCATACAAGATAACATAAAGAAACCTGCAGAATATTTTAATGACAACATATTAATGAATACTATCTTAATAAAAGTATGTCAAGAATATAAAATAAAAAGATTTACTGGAATATTAAGTACATGTATTTATCCAGATGTATTAGATACATACCCAATGTTAGAAGAAGACATACATAAAGGACCTCCAGCACCAACTAATTTTAGTTATGGATATGCAAAAAGAGCAATGGCAGTACAAATTGATGCACATAACAAACAATATGGTACGAAATATAATTATTTAATTCCATGTAATTTATTTGGAGAACATGATAATTTTAATCATACTACTAAAATGCATTTTATTACCGCATTGCTTAAAAAAATAAAAGATGCAAATAAAGAGTTGCATTTATTAGGAACTGGAACTCCATTAAGACAATTTATGTATGCAGGCGATTTAGTAAAAATATTAATTGAAGTAATTGATAAAGATATTACAGAAAGTTTTAATATAGCACCAGATTGGAATTATAGTATACATGAAATGGCTGAAAAAACATTGGATATATTAAAAAAAGATCTTAATATTATATATAGCAAACCAGAATTAGATGGTCAATATAGAAAAGATGTATCTAATAATAAAATGAAATCTATATTACCAAATTTTAAATTTACTAGTTTTAAAAACGGAATACTAAAATCATATGACAAAATTAGTTAGTGACACAATAAACAGAGATGACATAAATGCTCTAATAGAATGGCTACAACAAGATCCAATTCCTAGATTAACAAAAGGAAATTTAACTTCTGAACTAGAAGAAAAATGGGCTAAGAAAATAGGAACAAAATATTCAGTATATGTTAATTCTGGATCATCTGCTATATTATTAGCATTAGCTGCATTAAATGAATCAGATAGATTAAAAAATAATAAAATAGTTGTTCCTGCATTGAGTTGGGCAACCGACGTAAGTTCTCCTATGTTATTAGGCTTAGATCCTATAATGTGTGATTGTAATTTAGAAGACCTATCTTGCAATTTAAAAGAATTAGAATCTATTTTTAAACAAAATAATCCAGCTGCATTGATCTTAGTGTCTCCATTAGGATTAGTTCCGAGGATGAAAGAAGTTGTAGAGTTATGTAAAAAATATGATGTTAAATTATTAGAAGATGTATGTGAAAGTATGGGATCTAAGTATAATAATAAATACTTAGGTTCATTTGGATTTGCATCTTTCTTTTCTATGTATTTTGGACATCATCTATCAACTATCGAAGGAGGATTCATAAATACTAATGATGAAGATTTTTATCATATGTTGTTAATGATGAGAAGTCACGGCTGGGATAGAGATTTACCAAAGTGGAAACAAGACGAATTGCGTAAAGAATATAATTGTAATAAGTTTGATGCATTATATAATTTTTATGTACCTGGTTTTAATTTACGAGCTACTGACTTACAAGCATTTATTGGTCTTCGTGCAATTGATAAATTAGATAGTTATGTTGTTAAAAGAACAAGTAATTTTAATACATATCAATCACATATCAGAAATAACAAACTGAATCTAGATAATCATACTTATAATACTATATCAAACTTTGCTATACCAATAGTACATAAACAAAGAGATAATATAGTAAAAGATTTGATTTCTGCAGATATTGAAGTAAGACCTTTAATAGCAGGTAATATGGCATCTAAGCCAATGTGGAAAGAAAAATATAAAGTTCCAAAATTACCAAATGCAGAATTAATAGAAAAATATGGATTTTATGTACCAAATCATCAAGATCTAACATTACAAGAAATATTACAAATAACAGATATAATTAATAGTTATGAATAAACGAGCATTAATAACTGGAATAAATGGACAAGACGGTTCATATCTAGCAGAATTTTTATTAGAAAAGGGGTATGAAGTTTGGGGAATATTAAAACGTAATTCAGTTGCAGAAAATCAAACAGCAAGGATTCCAGATACTATATTTAAACAACTTAAGTTAGAGTATGCTGATATGACCGATATGGCATCATTAATTAAAGTGTTACAAAAAGCTCAGCCTCATGAAATATATAATTTAGCAGCTCAATCCCATGTAAGAATAAGTTTTGATCAACCTATATATACAGCTAATGCAACAGGTATTGGTACATTAAATTTATTAGAAGCTATAAGATTAACATGTCCTAATTCAAAAATATATCAAGCCGGCAGCTCAGAAATGTTTGGTAATAATATAGATACAGATGGATATCAAAGAGAATCAACCTCAATGAAGCCAGTCTCTCCATATGGGTGTGCTAAAGTATTCTCACATAATATATGTACAAATTATAGGAATGCATATGGAATGTTTATTTCGAATGGCATTCTTTTTAATCACGAATCTCCAAGAAGAGGTACAAATTTTGTAACAAATAAAGTTGTTAAAGAAGCAGTTAAAATTAAATGTGGATTATCAACTAGTTTATCTTTAGGAAATTTAGATGCAAGTAGAGATTGGGGACATGCAAAGGATTATGTAAAATGTATGTGGTTAATGTTACAACATGATAAGCCAGATGATTTTGTTTGTGCAACTGGTATCTCGCATACAGTAAAAGACTTAGTAGAATATGTATTTGGTAAATTAGATTTAGATTATACACAGTATATTAAGTTAGATGAAAAATTTTATAGAGCTGAGGAATTAGAGTTTCTTAAAGGAGATTGTTCAAAAGCTAAAAAAATATTAGGATGGGAACATGAATATACATTTGAAACAATGTTAGATGAAATGATATCATATTGGCAAAATCTCCCAATGAAAAATATGTTTTAATAAGGATAATATGAAAAAAATAGTATACGTTACAGGATGTTTAGGATTTATAGGATCTTATGTAACAAGATTATGTTTAAAAAAAGGTTGGTATGTAAAAGGCATTGATAAAATGACTTATGCAGCAAATAAACATTTATTAGAAGAATTCAATAAATATGATAATTTTTCATTTGTAAAATGTGATATTAATGATTTAGAATTTTTATATGATTGTGATTATATAATTAATACCGCAGCTGAAACTCATGTTGGTAATAGTATAGTTAGGAACGATGATTTTGTACATTCAAATATTAATGGAGTTCACAATATTTTAGAACTAATTAGAAATTATCGTTCAGAAGGAAAAACAATACCAACATTAATACATTTCAGTACTGATGAAGTTTATGGAGATATTGATGCTGGGTTGCATACTGAAACACATTTATTAAAACCTAGTAATCCATATTCGGCAACTAAAGCAGCTGCAGATCAATTAATTTTAGCTTGGGCAAGAACATACAATTTACCATATGTAATTGTAAGACCAACTAATAATTATGGAGAAGGACAATATGTTGAAAAACTTGTTCCAAAAGCAATAAAGTATTTACAATTAGGAAGAAAAATTCCACTACACAATAACGGGTCTCCGGTTCGAACATGGCTACATGCAGAAGATACTGCTCAATCAATTATTAAAATAATTAATTCGAATATAGTTAATGAAATATATAACATCTCTGGTGGATTTGAACAAACTAACTTGGAAACAATCAAAAAACTTATTATATTATATTATAATAGTAATAAAGATATTTCAGAATTATTAGATTTATCATATAGTCGGCCAGGGCAAGACATTAGATATGCATTAGATGATTCTAAATTAAGATCATTAGGTTGGTATCCAAAAAAAGATTTTGATATTGAACTGCCTAATATAATAGAATATTACAAAAATAAATTTATATGGTAAATTATGGCACTTTTTAGAATACAACATAACGACTTTGAACAACGATTTAATTTTGATCATTTTGATACACTACATCCAAATGAATGGGAAAATGATAATAGAATAAACGAATCAGGTTGGGAAGAGCGTTATAATTATGAAGCTTTATTAATTAATAATATAATTAAAGAAAATACAAATATAAAAAATGTATTAGAAATAGGATCAGGCCCAGGTATATTATCACAAAAAATACAAGAATCACATCCTAACTTAAATTATCATTTGATTGACAAACACCACGCAAAGAAATATTTTGATGAACAAAATTTTAAAGGTACATTCTTTGTTAAAGATTTATCTAATAGTTTTGATACTACAGGATTATTGGATCAATATGATTTAATTATAACAAATGATTTTTTAGAACACGTTTTAAATCCATCTATAATTGTACAAACTATATATAAGTTAACAAATAAAGACTCTATATATTTTATTAGTAATCCGAATTGGAGAATGGCTCATCAATGGGTATATAGAGGACTATTTGATTTTGATAATTTTATATATTTTTTATATACACATAAATTTAAATTAGAAGGATTTTATGGATCAACATTAAAAACACCTCCATATCCAAAAATTGATAGTGAGAGTATGTTACCAGAAGAACATTTAACAGATTGGAATCATTACATGATTTTTAAACATAGGACAAATATATGAGCAATTTAAAAAAACGAATACTAGAAATTGCATACAAGAATAAGTTAAGTCATTTAGGAAGTTATCTTTCTTCAGTTGATATCATTGATAAAATATATAAAACAAAAAATAAAGAAGATATTTTTATACTTTCATCAGGGCATGCTGCACTAGCTTTGTATGCTGTAATAGAAAAATATGAAGGAACGAATGCTGAAGAGTTATTTTTGAAACATGGAGGACACCCTCATAGAGATGAAGATAATGGAATATATTGCTCTACTGGTAGTTTAGGAATGGGTATAACAGTAGCTGTAGGCAGAGCAATGGCTAACAAAAATAAAAAAGTATACGTTCTAATTAGTGATGGTGAGTGTGCAGAAGGCTCCATATGGGAATCATTACGTTATATACAAGAATCAAATTTGTCTAATATTGAAGTATATGTAAATGTAAATGGTTATGCTGCATATGACAAAGTAGATACTAAATATTTAGTAGATAGATTGAACGTATTTTTACCTAGAATTAATATTGAATATACAACTGTAAATCAATTACCTTTCTTAAAAGGTTTAAATGCACATTATCATGTTATGGATGAACAAGATTATAAATCAACAAAGGCGTTATTATGAGAAAAGAGTTTGCAAAATTTTTACATAATGAAATGTCTGTGAATGAAGATATACATTTATTAACAGGCGATTTAGGATATGGATTATGGGATAAAATTAAATTAGATTATCCAGATAGATTTCATAATGTAATGTCTTCTGAGCAATTAATGATAGGAGCTGCTACAGGGATGGCCATGGAAGGAAAAATACCTGTTGTATATTCAATTACTCCATTCTTGTTATATAGGCCTTTTGAATTTTTAAGAAATTATTTACATCATGAAAATATTCCAGTTAAATTAGTTGGAGGAGGACGTAATAAAGATTATGGATATTTAGGATTTTCTCATTGGGCAGAAGAAGATTTGGATATTATGAATAATTTAAATAACATACAATTATATAAACTTAATAAGTTGTCAAGAACATTGATGGAAGAATTTATATATAATAATAAACCAAGTTACATAAATTTAAAAAGATGAACATACTAGTTACAGGCGGAAATGGATTTATAGGACGTAGTTTACGTTCCTCTACATTAATGTTAAAACATAAAATAATATTTACTTCTCGTAAACAATTAGATGTATCAGATAAAGATGCACTAATACACTTTATACGTAAAAATAATATCAATATAATAATACATGCTGCAGTAAAAGGACACCCAGGAAGTGATTCAGTGTATACATTAGCTGAAAATTTAACTGCAGACTTAAATATTTTACAAATGAATCGATTAGTTAATCGAATAATAATATTTGGATCTGGAATTGAATATGCTGATAATCATAATATTTCTAATGTATCAGAAGATGATTTATCATTTACTAAATCTCCTACTAGCTATTATGCATTAGGAAAGTATACTATAAGTAGAGCTGCAGAGTGTATTGACAATGTTTATAACTTACGATTATTTGGTTGTTTTGGACCATTAGAAAATAATAACCGATTTATAAAAAATAGTATAAATAGAGTATTCAATTCACAAAATCTATCAATACAAAAAGATCGATATTTTGATTTTTTCTATATAGATGATTTATTTAAAATAATTGAACATTATATTAATAATGATTCTAGATGTAAACAAATTAATTGTGTATATGAAGAAAAATATAAACTGTCTGATGTAGCAAATATAATAAAAGCCAAACTTATAAAAAAAGATCCAAATATAATAATACATGATAAATCTGGTTTAGATAAATCATATACGGCAGAATCAAATAATATAAATTTTATAGGCAATAAAATTAAATTAAAAGGATTAGAACAGGGTATAAAAGAAATGATTGCAGCAAAAGGACACGATGAAAAAAATTAGTTTTTGTATTAATACAGCAAAGAATGAATTAAATCATATAAAGTTATTATTTAATTCATTACAAAAAAATTTAAAAAATAAAAATCATGAAATAATAGTTTTTATTGATAGTGATAATCAAGGTACTTCTGAATGGCTAATTGAACAAAAAGAAATATTTGCAAATCTTAAAATACTACAAAATACTCTTCCTATATGCTATGGATATGCCCGTAACATTAATGAAATGTTTAAATTTGCATCTAATGAAATTGTTTCATATTTACAATCAGATATGGTAATATGTAAAGATTATGATGTAGAAATATTAAAAAATCTTGAAGATAATATGATTTTATGTTCAACTAGAATTGAACCTCCGTTGCATGGTAATTCTGGAGAAAAACATACATATGATTTTGGAACTAATCCTACTGAGTTTGATTTAGAAAAATTTAATAAGTATGCTGAATCAATTAAAGAAGAAAAAATTACCGAATATTTCTTTGCCCCATTTACATTGTATAAACATGTTTGGTTATCTATAGGGGGACATAATACATTGTATAGGAGATCTAGAGAAGATAGTGATATACTTATAAGATTAGTATTAAACAATGTTAAAATCAAACAAACATGGAATGCGTTAGTGTATCATTTTACGTGTACATCTAGCAGAGGTCCGGAATGGTTTAACAAAGAAAATACTCAAGCACAAGAGAGAGTACAATTACAGCAACAAGCAGATTATATTGAAATGCATCGTATAATCAGAAATTGGGGTAAATTTCAGCACAATACTGATAAATTAAAATATTATAACATATCTGCTATAATAAGAAACATAAATAGTGAAGAATCATTACATACATTTTTGAATATTGAATCAGCATTTAATAAAATATATGTTGAGTCAGACAAAATTATTGGATTAACTCAAACAATTTATGATAATCTACATGTACCTGCAAATAAATTACTTTCAATATCAGATAAAGATTGGAATAAATATGGATATATGTACAATCAAATAAAATCTATAGATCGTATACATACAATTAGTGATGATATGGAAAATGATGATATAATTATAGAATTTGATATTAATGAATGTACTCCAGAACGAATAATGAACTTTATTTCTAAGATACAATATATTGTAGAAAATACATCAGAAATTGGTATGTATGAACATGATATATTTAAAATTAAAATCAATAAACATATTGATAGAGCCTCTGAAAAAATACAAATATCAAATCCTATTATCAAGGAAGCTGATTTATATACTATTTTATAGTTTAACGACATATTTATTTAAAAAAGGTAAATATGTTATTAAAACAAGGATCTAAAGGATCAGAAGTTAAAAAATTACAAGAATCTTTAGGATTATCTGCGGACGGTATATTTGGTGGAGGCACCAAATTAGCTGTAATGAAATTTCAATCAAAAAATGGATTAGATGCAGATGGTATAGTAGGACCTTCAACATGGGAAGCCATAGGCATTGATACAGATCAAGATGCAGCACCAGAAGAGTCAGAATATATTACAAAAGATGGTTTAGTTATAGATAGAGAATATCTTGATAAAGATCAATATGTAAGAGACTATGGTAAAATAGAACCATTAGGATTTTTTATACATCACACAGCTGGTTGGGACAATCCATATAAAACAATTCGAGGTTGGAATCGAGATACTAGAGGTAGAGTAGCTACACAATATTGTATAGGCGGTACTAATGTAAAAGGCAAAGCAGCTCCGCATGATGGAGCAGTAGTAGAATGTTTTCCAAATAATTATTTAGGATGGCATTTAGGTAAAGTAGGTAAATTTGCTATATCTAAATTCTCCGGAGGAGTAGAATTAAATAATTTTGGATATCTTAAAAAGAAAGATGGTAAATATTATACTTATGTTAATACAGAAGTAAAACCAGAATATGTTTGTGATTTAGGGTATAAATTTAGAGGTCATCAATATTGGCACGCTTATTCTGATAAACAAATAGAAAGTTTAAGATTACTTATTTTACATTTAAAAGATATTTATCCTAAAATGGATTTAGTAAATGGACTTCCAAAACTTCTTAAAGAAGGAGTTCACCCAAAAGACGCATTTGAATTTAATGCAGATGCATACAATGCAAAACAATTTGGTTTATGGACACATACAAATGTTAGAAAAGACAAATTTGATTGTTTCCCACAACCAGAATTAGTAGAAATGTTAAAAAATATATAAAAATAAAAATAGGTTATTATTATGAACAAGTTACTTTTAAAATTGAAAAGTAAGATTATGGCGTTTAGAGACATGTTTAAAGACGACAATGATATAAATGAAAAAAGCGTAGTAGGATTTGCATCATTTGCAGTAATGGTAATATTTGCAATTGCAGATATTGTTACTGGATATATGGGACAACCACTACATGTAAATGAATTCATATACAATTCATTCTTATGGATAACACTAGGAAGCTTTGGAATAGCTGAAGCTGGTAAAATATTTGGAAAAGAAGTTACAGATGATGAAAATGAAAACATTTAAGTATTTTTTAGTTACATTACTTAGCTTTTTTGTAATTAACAGTAATGCTCAAACTACAATATTTGGTTGCACTGACACAGCTGCAGCAAATTATGATTCAACTGCAACACAACAGTTAGAAGGAAATATTGAATTTCCAATTGGATGTAATCAAAACGGCTGGTTTGGAAATTATGTAGGTATAAATTTAGCATTATACCAGAACAATCCATCAGAATTCTCAGTAGGTACTAAAGTAAGAATAGCAGGACATGATTATTGGATTGATGCTATGAATATACCTGGTAATTGCAACCAAGGTGTAGCTTTAATTTATGTAGCAATAGCTCCTGGATTAGCAGATGGTAATCCATGGTCACCAGCAGGAAATGTAATACAACCTGTAGTACCAGGTGATGAATGGAATATAACAGAATGTTTTTATAATCCTGGCTGTATGGATGATGATTATGTAGAATATGATCCAAATGCAGATTGGGATGATGGTAGTTGTCAAACATTAAAATTATATGGTTGTACTGATTCAACTTCATTAAATTATAACCCATGGGCTAATACAAATGATAGCTCTTGTATAACAGATTTAAGTTGTGGATTTAATGATGTAGAAATAAAAGTAACAATTAAATTAGATAATTGGCCAACAGAAACTAGTTGGTTATTATTACGTACAAATAATAATGTTACAGACACAGTTTATGAAGCACCTAGATTAACATATAACTATCAACAACAAGGACAAACAGTTATTACAAGATTTTGTGCACCTGCAGGTCCAAATCAGTTATTACAATTTGTATTACAAGATTCATATGGTGATGGTATAAGAGGTTCAAATCCACCTAATAATAGCGGATATTGTTTAGTTGAAAATATGTCTTGCCCAGATACTGTTTTTTATATGTCTGAAGCAAATGCAGATTTTGGTTATGTAATTACTAGTGATGGAAATTATTGGAGCCAAAGAGAACAATATTGCGGTGGACCAATTGTTGACGGCTGTACAAATCCAGCATACCAAGAATATAATCCGTTAGCTACAAATGATGATGGAAGTTGTCAAACTCTTCATATATATGGATGTATGGATACTGCAGCAGTTAATTATTATTCCAGTTATACAGCATGGAATAATAAAGAAACGTGTGAATATAGAGTTATATTAGAAGATGATGGTGGAGACGGCTGGGGCGAAAGCTTTATAGGTATCAAACAAGGATCTCAATTATGGGACTTTACAGTTGACCCCGGAACATATGTAGATACTTTTTATATTGACTTCATAGTAAAAGATACATTGGGACTACAAGATCCAGTTGAAATGTATTATTTTGAAATAGGCGATGGTCAACAAAATACTCAACAATTAGATATACAAACAATACAAAATTCAGTTAAAATAGAAAATGATTATGGCATCATAATACAAGAAGGAAACTTCCCATGGGCCAATGGAAATAAGTTAAAAACATATCAGACAACAGCAGATATATATTCTGGAATTCCATTTTGTGGTTATAAGTGTACTCCTAAAGTATATGGCTGTATGGACCCAACATCATTAAATTATAATCCATTAGCTAACACAGATAATGGTTCATGTATTCCTATAATATATGGATGTACAAATGATTTAGCATTCAACTATGATTCTACTGCAACGTTAGATGATGGTAGCTGTATAGCTACAGTTTATGGTTGTACAGATCCTACTTCATTTAATTATGATCCAAATGCAAATATTGATAATAACACTTGTATCTATTTAGGATGTACTGATATTATTGCTTGTAATTTTGATTCGACTGCAAATGTTGATAATGGAGGTTGTATGTATCCAGCACAATATTATGATTGTAATTATGTTTGTTTACAAGATACGGATGGTGATGGTATTTGTGATTCATTAGAGATACCAGGATGTACAAATCCACTTTCAATTAATTATAATCCTAATGCAACTGATGATAATGGTTCATGTATACCATATGTATATGGGTGTATGGATCCTACTTCATTTAATTATGATTCATTAGCTAACACAGATGATGGCTCATGTATACCTGTAATACAAGGTTGTACAGATCCTACTTCTTTGAATTACAATCCTAATGCTAACACCAATAATGGTTCATGTATAACACCGGTTTACGGTTGTACAGATCCTACTTCATTTAATTATAATGTTTTAGCAAATGTTGATAATGGTTCTTGTATGCCTATTATTTATGGATGTACAGATTCAACAATGTTTAATTATAATGTTTTAGCTAATACTGATAACGGAACATGTATACCATATGTATATGGATGTACCGATTCAAATGCTTTAAATTATGATATTTTAGCTAATACTGATAACGGTTCATGTATTGCAAAAATATTTGGTTGTACAGATTCAACCACATTTAATTATGATCCATTAGCAAACACCGATGATGGTTCGTGTATTCCTATTATACCGGGGTGTATAGACCCTATCATGTTTAACTATAACCCAAATGCTAATACAGATGATGGTAGTTGTATACCGTATATATATGGGTGTACAGACCCAACTCAATTTAATTACGATTCCACTGCAAATACTAACAATGGATCTTGTATACCAATAGTATTTGGATGTACTGATTCAATGGCATTTAATTATGATCCTTTATCTAATACTGATAATGGTTCTTGTATACCAGTAGTATATGGCTGTACGGATCCTAATGCATTTAATTACAATCCAAATGCAAATACAGAAGATTTTAGTTGTATACCTATAGTTTATGGGTGTACAGATTCTACCTCTGTAAATTATGATTCTACTGCTAATGTAGACAATGGTTCCTGTATAACCGCAGTTCCAGGATGTACAGACCCAAATGCATATAATTATAATCCAAATGCAAATGTTCCTGATTCATCATCATGTTTATATGATGCCGGCTGTATTACAGGTCCTGGCAATCCATATTGGTTAAATGATCAATGTTATGCCTGGGTAATTAATATAGATCCATATTGTTGTTCAGTTGGCTGGGACGCTAATTGTCAAAATACTTATGATTATTGTAATCAAAATAGTACATGGACAGATATAGGAGATTTAATATATGACGGTGGAATAGCAATTTATCCTAACCCAACCAAAAATAAATTAAATATAGTAAGTTCTAGAGTTGAAAATGTTTTAGTTACATTATATAGTATATCAGGACAAATTGTTATAAATGAAACTAATGATAAAGTTATTGATTTAATTGATCTACAAGATGGTGTTTATTTTATACATGTACATGTTGGAGAATTAACATATATTAGAAAGGTAATTAAACAATGATTAGAAATTTATTAATATTAACTTTATTACCATTATTATCATATGGCCAATTTACTCAAAAATTAAAACATGGCGGAATTATTAATGGGCCAAAAAAAGAAAAATGGGAGCCTTTTAAAGATTTTGATAAAAAATTCAAAAAGACAATTAAATTTGCTACTTTCTATGGAGCATTTAATGGCAATAACAGTATATCAGATAGAGACGTATTTGAAGTTAGTTCTGGACAATTAATTAATAATACAGTAGAGACGCCGTTTGATTATTCATTAGTAGCCGGAGTAAGAAAAATTGCAAGATTTGGATATGAAAATCGAGCAAATGTATTTTATAACGGTACAGAACATTCATATGCAGATGCAGCAACAATAGGTAAAGTATCTGGATTTGAATTTTTATTTGAATTAGATTATAAACGAAGATTTGGTAATACTTTTTTAGATCAACAACATTTCTTAAGATACGTAGCTGATCAATGGATAGTAAAATTAGAATATGTACAACAAGGTTTTGCTGATATAAAATATTTTGAAGCTTCTCAACGATATAGAAAAAAAGTAGGCGAAAAATTTTCGTGGAATATAGGTATAGTACAACGAATATCAGAGCCATATGGATATAATCCATTAGAAGAATTTATATTACCAAACGGCAGTTTACATTACACTTCATTAGCATTACAAGAAGGATATAATGTAGAATTTTTACCAGGCGGAGAAATAAATTATTTAGATCCAGGCGGAGAAATAGTTGCAGATAATACTATTATATGGGAAGAAGTAGTAATACCACAAGTATTATCAGATTATGTGGAAAGAAAAAAGAATGAAATACCACAACAATGGAATCATTCATTAGTAATAGGTTATGATTTTTATCATTATACAAAAACATTTTGGATTCATTCATGGGCAAATATAATGCCATTTCATTTAGAAACAGGCGAATATGCATATCATAAATTTATATCGCCAAAACAAACATGGATTGATTTTGGAGGCGGATTTATATTAGGAAATAGATTGAATAAGCATTTAGGTATATTTATAGAAGGTAAGTATAATAAGTATTGGAATAGAGAATGGCACGATTTTAGTGTTGGATTAAATTATATAATTTTTTAAGAGATAAAAAAATGGCAAAAGAATTAAATGAAGATACAGGCTTTAATGTAAGTATTAAAAGCTTAGTAGGTATTGGAGCTGCTATGGCAACGGTAATTAGTATGTGGTTTGTATTACAAGCAGATATAGACGAAGCTAAGAAATTACCAGAACCATTACCACCAGATGTAACTAGGATGGAGTTTGATATGAAAGACCAATTGATTAGACAAACAATTATGACTACTCAAAAGGACGTTGAAGAATTAAAAGACGATATGGGAAGAATTGAAGAGAAATTAGACAAACTTATTGAAAAAAGGAGATAATATGAAAAAATTTCTAACAATTATATTATTATCAATATCACTTAATATTATATCTCAAATACAAGTAGTACAATTTAACGCAAATTGGAACAGTGCAAATGGTGTTACGTGGTTAAATAAGTTAACAGACTGCGGTACCGATCAAATTGATATTGTAATAAACAAAGAAGCTCAATCAAAATATAAAATAATAGTAGTGCCAACAATTGTTGTTTTTAATCATGGGGAAGAAGTAAAACGTTTTCAGGCAAATATTATGATGAAAATGGAAGCTAAATTAGACGACATTCAAACAATTGTAGATGAAATAGTAATGGAGTCATTCTAATGTATGAATATAGATGTAGAGTAAATAAAGTAATAGACGGAGATACAGTTGATGTTGATATTGATTTAGGATTTGGAATAATTTTAACTGATGAAAGAGTTAGAATAATGGGTATTGATACTCCAGAGTCTAGAACTAGAGATAAAATAGAAAAATTATTTGGATTAGCATCTAAAAAAAGATTAAAAGAGTTATTGTCTAAACAGTGTGTACTCAAAACAGAAATCAATAAAAATGGTGAAGATATGAAAGGCAAATTTGGCCGAGTATTAGGAGACTTTGTAGCCGCAGATGGAAGAATGATTACAGATATTCTTATTAAAGAAGGCTACGCAGTACCATATCATGGACAATCTAAAAATGATATTCGTGATGCTCATATGACAAATCGAATTAAATTATTAAGTGAAGGTATTATATCACAATCGGATATTGATAATATTGCTAAAAAATAGCTAGGATAAGTTCATATTTTTTATTATAATAAGTTATGAACTATCGATTGATTATTTTTTCAATATTACTATTTTCACTAGGACACATAATAGTCTGGATGCAATTAAATGGACCTATATTATGGCCATCGTTTAAAAAATATAAATTTTTATTAGCTTTATTAGGAGTACCAATAACATATATTTTTATGTCAGCAACTCAATATACTATATCTGGGTTCCATGGACTATTTTGGCCCGGTAGATTTGTTGCGTTTGTATGTGGTATTACTGTATTTACTATATTTACTTATTATTTTAAAGGAGAAGCTATAACATTAAAAACAGCAACATCTTTGATATTAGCATTTTCTATAATAATAATACAGTTGTTTTGGAAATAACCATATTTATATAAAAGAAAAGCACTGGAGTATTAAATGAACAGTATAGATAAACTTATTTTAAACGAATATAAAAAAGTTAAAAACGAAAATTATATTAAAAACATAATATTAGAAGACGCAGCTGCAATAAGACAAACTTTAGATACATTAGATTATACAGAAAAGTCTAACCAATTGGATAGTGCTGGACCTATTACTAATTATGCATCTGTATTATTTAGAAAATTCTTTGAATTCTTAAAAAAAGAAAATCCAGATGTAGTTATCAGAGTTACAGCAGGACATGACAAATTTCATAAAAAATACAATTCAAGACATAATTTTGGAGAAGCTTTAGATTTTACTGTAGATCAAGGAAGTGTAACAGACGTAGCTAAAACTTTAAAAACATTTAAAAATAAACATAGTAGTGAGTTTAAATTTCTAGATGAATACAAAAATCCCACTTCACATTCTACCGGAGCTCATTTTCATATAGCTTACATAGGTAGTCAATCACAGTATAACAAATCACAAAAATCTGGAGCAGCTGGTAAGCAACAACAAGCTGGAATGAATGTTTGGTATGGAGAGTCTGACAACGACGTTAATTTAGAAAAATTAGATAGATTACTAGGTATTATATCAGCACGAGGAAAAGGAACAACTTCCGGGAAAATGATAAAAGCACCATATACACCTCCAGGTCAACAAGAAGAGCTTCCTAATCACAAATGGAAAATACTTGCTGTAACAAGAGCTCCAAAAGCAGTTTTAACAACGGGAACAAAGAAAAACGAGGATGGCATATTAATAGGAGCTCCATCAAAATTAGTTTTTTATCCAAATGGAAATGTAATTCTTCGTGATCATCCGGAGGTAAGCGGAAAGAATTACATAAAAATTGAAAATATCCCAAATTGGATAACCAGTGCAGGAATGTCGCCAATTGGCAAAGGAGTTATTACTCTTTATAATATTGCCGGAGATGAATTAGGAACATTATATAATGATACTAAATATGGAATAGTTTTTGATTTGTCAAATTCACCGCAATATGCTGTAAATGATAAAGGAGAAGTAACTGGTGTTGCCGCAGGAATGAATATATTTCAAACCGTTTTAGATGTACTCGGATTTATACCATTTTATGGAGATATAATTGATTTAGTAAATGCTGTTATTTATTACTATCGTGGTAAGTATCTAGAAGCTGCATTATCATTAATTGCAGTTATACCAATAATAGGATCAGCAATTAAATTTGGTGCAAAAGGATCTATGAAAGTAGGTAAAGCATCTGCAAAATTATTTTTAAATAAGATATCATTTAAACTAATGTTTAAATCCTCGTCGAAACAAGGCGTACAAGAAGCAGCAGATTTTATTTTAGCATTAAAAAAATCAGGAGCTATAGATTCAAAAGATCTTGTATGGCTAAGTAAATCAGGATCATTAGATGTAATTTATAAAGGATTAACAAAAACAGACAAAGCTCTAAAAAAATATTTACCTAAAACAGCATATAAGTCGGTAGATGCCGCAATAGATGCATTACAGACTATGACAAAGAACTTAGAAGGTGGTATTAATGCAGTTAAAAATAGTCCAGTAATTTCAAAATCCGTTAAAGCTTTTGGCCCAGATGCAATAAAAGTGTATAAACAAACTAAAATAGGATCCTATTCCGGCAGACTTTCTGGAGTTACAAAAACAATTTTAAAATACATCCCTTTGAAAAAAACTATAACTAGAATTACTCAACTTTTTTATAAAATTCCAGCCAGTCGTTTAAAATATATAGATGAAATTATTAATAAGCAATTAATTAAAGAGTTAAAAACAAATAAAACCAAGCTTGGATTTTTAATTCGAACCATGGATCCAGTACAAGTATTTAAAATATTAGATCCAAAAAGATTTAAACAACTTGGAAAAAAGTTTGCTGCAGGTAAAGGAAATATTAATCCAGAAGCTTTTAAAA
>Ga0209337_1001310_pt1 | contig 19040 bp, 38 predicted proteins | sample LinPmetageLP53_FD_184044 | JGI IMG/M metagenome (GOLD analysis project Ga0209337, IMG submission 184044) | Marine viral communities from the Pacific Ocean - LP-53 (SPAdes) (version 2) | ecosystem: Environmental > Aquatic > Marine > Oceanic | place: Pacific Ocean | collected 2010-02-08 | reverse complement strand
CACCTCAAATCACTTCATATACCACGCATTAAAAAGGTCACATATCAATATATTTTCATATCAATAGTGACCAATCTACATAACTATGGACATACGTAGTCGTAATTGTCCACACTTGCATGTATGTTTGTTTATGTTGTGTATTTAAGCGCGTTTTAAACGGTGTATAATGCGATTTAAACGCGTCGCTCTTGAACCAAGTACACGTCATTGAATAATAATCCAGCGCTATTAAAACGCGTTACTTAACGTTTCATGCCCTTAATGAACCGCGGTTGCGATGCTTGTTTATTGTGTTGTTTTTGAATAGGTGTTGGCGTTGACGTTAACTTACCTTTACCTTTTAACCATTCCTTTAACGTTTGAATGTTACTTCTCATTGAATTTCTACTCATAACTTAATTATTTAGACCAATTTGTTTCTACTCGTTCATCAATTGGAACAATATGTTCCAACATATTTAACCAATCGTGTATTCGAATTTCCCACGTTTGGAATTTAACCCATTTTTTAGCGTTCGATGCCTTACGATACCATTCATAATGATATTGCTTATCATCATTACACGTTCCCATATTCCTATTCATCGCCGTTATTGTTTTATTCTGGATATCTCCTCTAACTATATCCTCCATGCCTTTCATTCCATATGCCTCTGTTGTCTCTAAATCTATTATATTAGCAAACGGTGTAATCAAGTTATCTAGATTACCTGTGTTCGTTGATAGCATCTTAACTCCACCTGCCATCATCTCTAAAGCGCTAATACAAAATGTCTCTGGATATACACTTGGGTACAACCAATATTCTGCCTTAGCTATCTCTGAATATAATTTTTTAGGCGATAACGCTCCTAACCACTTTACACCATCCAATTCCGGAACATTATAACCCCATTTTTCACTATAAGGTGGTGTACAAATATTTAATGTTAAATTTGGATTGTTAGCCTTAAGTGTTGGGAACATTTCTAATAATGAATCCAATCCTCTATCTGTAGCACTCGAATATATGATTCTGTCCTTAACCTTCTCATCATTAATATCATTCCAATCGTTTAAATCGATTGCATTGCTCATAATGTGTATATACGTATTAGGATCTATGTTGTTGTGTATAAAAGAGCTTGAATATTCTTTTTTGATATACTCGCGTTGCCACTCACTTACACATATGATTCCATCCATTCCTTTACTACCAAGTATTTCACGTGCATTATCCATTTTATTGCCTAAATACCAATCATGGAAATCCGTATTGTGCATCCAAAATAAAGACCTATTAAATGATATACATGCTTCTTGTAATGCTTTCATGTAATGAATATAATTAACTCCTATTGCTATATCAAAATGAGTAAATGCTATACTATTAGATCCACGTTCATTGCCTTTGTTTAATATCGCTTCGTAGTCTATATATGTTACTTTATTCATGTAACAACCTTCTACATTACCTGTTATAACAACCTTATGGCCTTCTTTAGCTAAATATTCTGCTAACTTAATAACACAATATTCACTACCACCTATGCCTTGTGATTCCCAAGTTTGTTTGTTCCACTTGTCTTTACTATAACCTGTGTAGAATATTATTTTCATTGTTTAATCATTTCTATATATTGTTTATCTCTTACTAACTTGGATTCACCTGTTGCTATAAATCCTAATTCCAAATATAATTGTTTAGCATGGTTGTCTTCAAATACCCATAATCGCCATTTATCTTTTGTTGGTAATATTTGTTCATATGCTTGTCTCGCTATACCTTGTCTTCTAAAATCTGGATGTATATCTACTCCAACTGTATCATCTTTAATTCTAATGTAACCTATGTTTTGATTATCATTATAACTAATCATTTTCCATTGTGGTTTTGTTTTATTAAACCATTCCTTACATTCTGATAAATGAAATATTGAGTTATCTTCTAACATATCTCGTGTTGATTTATGACTTCTTATGTTTAATAAATCAATTAAATCATTTACCGTTATATCCCTTAATGTTACCAATTATGTTTTTCTATTGTCATTGAACCCTCTTTAGCAGCTAATAATGTCGTTTGCCATAAATTAATTGCTATAGCATATCTTATCCCACGTGTTACTTCTGTTACCTTATGCTTATGGTTACCTGCATCAAATATTACTAACCTATTAAACACTGGTTGTATACGTTCTGGCTCATTATCTTCACCTTTACTAAATATTTCTAAATAACCACCATCTATATCCATTGGTTTTGGATAATATACTGTTCCAATTACTGGTCTAATTACTTCACCACCATCCATTCCACCTGTATTCTTCCAATGCAATTCATCTTTATCATAATGTGGCCCTAAATCTTTATTTGCTTGATCTGGTCCATAAACACCTGTCCAGTATTCAAACCCAACTAAATTATCAATTGCAGGAACACCATTTGATTGCCAAATATGCCTTATTAAGTGTTGTTTTTTAGTTATTGGTTCTGCATTCCACCAACCATCCCACCACATAAAGTTTCCGTTTGGACCAAAGAATGTTTCATCTGTTGATATTATTTCTAATAACCTTTTGTCTTGAATAAAATCATCTATTACTATCATATTTAATATATTTCACTGTTACCTTTAATAAAACTAACTACTACATACCTAGTACCTTCAGTAACGGGTCTAGCTCCATGTTTATGAGTTATATTTCCTGGATGTAATGTCATTACACCTATTTCTTTTGGATTAACATTACATTTATATTTATCAAAATATGTACCTCCACCTTTAAATTCACCTGGGTTCAAATTAACTAAAGTTGTTATATGACTATGATCATGATGTAATCCTAAATGTGCTTGTTCTTCTGGTTTATATCTAATGATAAATGATTCATCTTTTAATTCATCCCATGATTTACCATCTAATTTAAATTTATAAATTGCTAATGGTCTAACAAACTGATTAATTAATCTATTATAAATACCCTGCATGCCTAATACTTCAAGCAAATTATCCGTTGTAGGATAAAATTCATGTCTATCATTTGTCCAATTAAACCGTTCACCTAATTCAATTAATTCATCACAAAATGCTTTAGTAAAAAATGGAAATGTATAAACATGAGTACATGGTTCATCTATTACTAAATCATATTCTTCATTCCTAATTTGGGGTACAATATATTTATTACACCATTCGTCCCAATTATCTACATTTAATATATTAGGGTTAAAATCTGCTTTAACTTGTTCAACTTGATCATTTGGTGGTATTATAATTTCATGATTTGGGTTTGCTTGTTTACTTTGTACTTCTTTAACATGATCAGGAGTATATTCTGTTAGCGAATCTGAAGCGTAGTTGCTTGATTGGTTTATATAATTATGAGGTAAAGCATACTGCTTAAACCCATTATGAAAACATTCATTCGCATCTTTTCTATCATGAACACCAGCTATAGCAGGTAAAAATTCATCCCAAGGTATCATATTAGTTAAATAATTTGAGTCAAGTATTTCCTTCATACCCTTTCTAGATAATACATAAGCATGAGCATTAAATGAATATCCTGTTTGGATAAGTCCTTCATTTACCTTAACATCTTTTTCAGGTCTTATAGCATTACGACCTAAATAACACATACTCCAATCATCAAGTAAATGGTTTAATTCCCATTCAGGAAATTTTTCACCATTACCATAGAAGTCTTCTTCTAACATTAATATGTTTTCAAATCCTTCATTATAAGCATTTTCAATAGTTGAATAATGTGATAAACCACATCCAATTTCACCTGGGGTCATATTTCTACTCCACCAATTGTTTTGAGCTTGTTTTGGATCACTTTTTAATTTCCACCATGGTGCTTCATTATAATTTTCATAGGGTGCCTTAATAATCCCATTATGTAAATCCCAACCGTTAACTGCTGGTACAACATAGAATGGTGTATCCGTTTTCATCTTTAAATCCTTAATTTTAACAGATATATCACCAGGTTCTGTTATTAAGCTTATAACGTATATAAAATCTATTGTCATTGTGTTGTATTATGTGTAATTAATATACTAATTTTACTTTAATTATCCTAATTGTTTTATAAAATGTCCTATCCAAGCTGTTAAACCATTAAGATTTAGAGCTACAAGGTTCCATTGTTTTCTAGATGCAGTTTGTACCATAACACATATAAAACCAATTATAAATAATCTAGGTTCTAATGTCCATTGTCCTGCTATTAAAAATGCTGCACCAAAATACCCTATACGTGAAGCAAATTTCTGGTATGATGTTAATTTATTAGTGTAAGCTAACATCTTAAGTAATTTATACCTAATTGATTTTTGTTTTAATCTCATATTATTCTAATTCAAAGTTTATATCTATATCATTTATATCATCAATAATAGGATAATATGTATTTGATAAACGTTGATCTTCCATTAAACATTTTTTACATATATGTTTTCGAGTTATAGTTGTTATTAATTCATCATAACGAACTAATTCCTCTTCAAATTGAGGATCTAACTTAACATTACTCCAATCAGCATTATCACCCCATATATCATTTCTATGTACATCTAATGCCACTGCATATTGATCAATTTTAATTTCTAACCATTCTAATAATGGGGATCTAGCAGCAAATACTATAGGCATATCTGTAGGTAAGGTACACCAAGTACAATTATTCTTCATACCAACCCTGATTTAAAGCATAGTCTTTGTCAATAAAATAACCAAAACTTAACAATACTCTGGGTTTGTCTTTTTCAACTTTTGTAGTATAATGATCGTGTATTCCAGCTAAACATCTCCACACTTCATTTTCTTTAACCTTATACTCAATTTTATCTATTACGGGATTACCTCCTTTTAATGGTTTAGATATTAACACATTAAATCTAGTATGTATTACATCATCTAAATAATCATATGGTAAATCTTCATTTAAAGATTTATCTGGACCTTCAACATTAAAATTAGCATCACTATGTTCATGTACTTGATGACCTTTTTGTGAGTGACAAATTAAATAACCATAATTAGGTTCTATTTGTGTACTCATAGGTAAACCAAACTGTTTCATTATTATATCTCCTATGTCCATTAAATTTGAATATGGAAAACCTGCTTCAATTAATTCATCCTCAGGGATATGTAAATAATCTCTAGCAACAACATGACCTCCATGTTCAGGTTCCTCTGTAATGTATGTTTTTCTATTGTCTTCGTTTAATATCCAATCTAGTAAAGGTTGGGTTAAACTTTTGTCTAATATAAATTTAGTTTTCATAATTTATTATTTATTAGTTCCTTCTCTTCCACTATATAACCAATAAGGGTTTTTATAGTCAATATCATAATCAAGTGATTTTATAAATGGAAGTTTAGCTGTAAAGTTTCCACTACATGATATTCTATCTACATCTGAAGCATTTCTAGGTGTAAAGTGTAATATATCTCTACTAAAAATATACAAATGCCCTGCTGTTGAATTTATTTCATATAACATTCTATTTCTATCTAGGTTAGTTATAAATACTAAATTACCAGAGTTTTCAGGCATGTGAGGATAATATACAAATGATAATCCAGGTGAGTTTTCTTCTTCATGGTTATGGATCATAGTTTGTTCACCTGGTGGGACAATATGACCCCATATTTCACCTATTGAAAATTTATTAGAACCAAATATTGAATCTACTACTTCTTGAGTAGCATATTCCATCATTTGTAAGGACTCATTTGATAAAGGTGTATCTTCATAAAAAGTATGCTGTACATCAACTTCACTTTGATTAGGCCTACCTTTACCAGTTGAATCTTTGGGGTTATTTCTTTGGTCAATAATATCTTTTATTAAAGCATCATTGTCAACTTCTAATTTATGTTGGGAATAATAAATCCCATTTATTAATTTAAACATCTTCTATAACTGCTTCTTCAATGGTTTTACATAATAATATTCTATCGTCTTGTCTTACTGCTCTATCACATCCTAAATAATTAACCCACATGCCTATTAGTTTTTGGTTAAGTTGATTACTTTTTTTATCTGTTACAAAGTAATAAGGATTAAAGTCCCTTACTATTTGTAATAAATCATCATTTACTTTTATCAGGTTGTAATAATTGTTCATCATATGCTTGTTGTAACTTTTGTATTTTCATTTTAACTCCTACTGGAGGGTTTTTAACACCTTTTAGTAAAATAATTTCATTTCTAATCTCTGTTGTAGTCATCTTCTATTCTTATTATATCGTCCTCACCGAAGTAAGTACCTGTTTGTACCTCTATAAATATTACTTCCTCATCAGTTTCATTCCAAGCTCTATGTCTAGCTCCTTGGGGAATTGTAATTGACTCACCAGGAGATCTAAATAATTTTTCATCATCTAATATAATTGTTAGATTACCTGATGCTACTGTCCAATTTTCTTTACGTTTATCATGATACTGATATGATAATCTTTGACCTGGGTTAACTGTAATTTGTTTTACTTTGCAATCATTATTGTCAAGCAATACTGTATATTCACCCCAAGGTCTTATAGCAAATTTATCAAATCCAAATGTATTACTCATATTAAAATCCTAAATGTTTATCTCTGCAAAATTCTAAATCAAATATTGTTGTTCTAGGGTCTAAACCTTCTATATTAAATGGATGTTTCCAAGGATTAACAGTTCTCCAACCTGGACCCCATTTTTTAAATAAATATTCAAAGTTTTTATCATTTGAATAATTTAACCCATCCATCATTTCCTGACTATATTTTTTAGTATTCATTCCAGTCTCATAATATTCAGTACCTTCACCGTGATAATAATCGCGTTCTAAATTCCATACACGTTTTATTGGGTTATTAGCTAGACGCATTATATAATCGCTATCTTCACCGTAACATGGATATAAATTTTCATCAAATAAACCATGACTTTGAACAACCCAATCTTTAATTAAAAATAAATCAAATGAACCTATTTTAAAATCACCTTCATTACCATGAACTAAACCTACAGTATCATCTTGAGCTGCATCATGCATTTCCTCTAAAAACCCTTCACTAAAACTAACATCATGGTTAGCTATAATCCAATAAGGTTCATTCATGTATGTTTTAATAATCATATTCCAACCAGCTGCACAACCAATATTATAAGGCATAGTTGCCAATTTAAAATTTTTAATAAATGGATGAGGTTTACTAATCATAGCATTAATATCATCATCTAATTCACCTTTACCGTTATTATTAATTATTAAATAATTTTCTACTGGGTAATCAACTGAGTCAATTTGACGTTGTAACCATTTAGGTCCATTTAAAATTAGTACTCCTAATACAGGTATTGGTTTTTTACTCATGGTTATTTGGTATAATGTCTTTATTTTGCTTTATTGTTTGAATTGTAATTAGGTCTTTTAATTTAGTAGTTGACCAACCATGAGCTCTAGATGTATAAACAACCTTTGGAGGTAAATCATCACCTGTAAATGGTTTACCAATATAATCTTCACCTAATATTCTTACATCAGGTTGAAAATGTATAATTAAATCACGTAATTCATCTTCAGTTTGATAAACAAATACTTCATCAATATAATGAATAGCCATTAATGCTCTATATCTTTCATATAAAGGTATTACTGGTTTATATTTGCTTTTTCTATGTAATGATGGGTCTTTTTGTAAAAATACAATAAAATGATCACAATGTTTTTTAGCATCCTCGAATGTATAAATATATCCTGGGTGTAATAAATCAAAATTACCAGCTGTAAACCCTACTACTTTGTTTTCCATAACGCTTGAATTGCAATTAATACAGCACATAAAACTAAACTTACTAATGTTTTGTTGTTAATGCCTTCTTTAAAAAAATAACTAACTAAAATGGAATAAATTATCATTCCAATACTAAAACCTATAAACCTGGTTGGCCATAATAAACCATTAAACCCTTGAACTGTATATTTAGTTCCCCAAATATAAAAGAATGATATAATAAACCCAAATAAGGCTACAACCATCTCATTTTTTCTAAACCAATCTGTTTTAAAAAACTGACCATTTAATTGAAAGAATACAAATAAATGTCCAATTGTAAACCACATTACACCTAATAATAATTGTTTCGTCTGCATATAACTATTTTTGGTTATTATATATTTCTTTTTCTCCATCTCCATAACCATAATCAATAATTATAGAAATAAACCCTATTCTAATCATACAGCTAGTCCAAGGAGCTTCTTCACTCCAATCCCAAAAATCCCAGCTAATACCTAACACAAAACCATCGTGAGGCCATTTAAAATTAACTGAAAACCCAAACCAATTATTCATTATAACATTAAATTTTTATTTTCTAAAAACATCCAGAAACGTTCAAGCCATAATTCAACTTTAACGTCTTCAATTTTATCCTTTGCTCCATAACCATCAATACGTTTGTTAGCTACAAATGCAATTCCCATATCACAATAATCTCTTGCTTTATCCTTATTACCTTGTTTGTAATGTTCTTTTGCCTTACTAAAGCAATGATGCAAAACCTGTTTTTCTATAACCATTTTTTATTTATTTATTTTGTGAAATATTCTACTGCTAATGCTATTGAACTTAATACTACAAATGTAACAAAACTATAATATAATACTTTCATAGTTCTATCTTCCCTTTCAGGACTTTTGCCTTGATTTGATCTATATTGTCTTTGTTTAGGTTGTAATTCTTGATTTTGGAATTTTTCTAACAACCAACTTGATGATTGTACTTTTTTACCTAACCCCCAAACTACATCTACTTCCATTGAATTACAATAATCTTCTTCAGGTACATTATTTAATTTTTTAACTCTATCTCCACCATTACCAAACGCCATGCTAATGTTTTTACCTTTATATCTAAACTTACGTCTATACTGAAGGATTGCTTCGTAAATACCATCACATACTGTTTCATCATCACCACCTCTAGGATTACAAACAATAACATTAGATACATTTTTAATTCTAGACATAATATACTTACGTTCGTCTTCATTCATAAATGCTTGGCCCTTTTTATTTCTAAGCCATTTATCATTGTTTAATATAACCCATACTTCATTTCCTAATTTAGATGCTTCATCAATCATTTCAAGATGCCCCTTATGTACAGGATCAAAACCACCACTAACTAATACAACTTTATACTTCTTTTTCATACTATTGATTATAACTTTCTGCCTTTAAATTGTTTTGTTGTTCTTGAAAGTATTGTTTTGCTTCATGATATTTTTTATTATCAATATCACCTACTTGATCATTTATTGCTTTTAATAGACCTTCTATATTCAACAATTCATCTTTAAAACCAGACATATCAGTATTACTTTCATTTGATTGTAACCAACCTTGAACGTATTTTAGATTTTGATTTACCTGACTCTTTTGAAATTCTCTCATTGCCAGCTCTACAAATTGTCCGTAATGAATTTTCTTGTTAGTATAATCAATATAATGATTAGCAGTTGCTATCATTAAATCAATTTCCCTTTGAATGCTTAATTGTGCCATAATTTATTTATTTATTGTTTGTTTATTTACTATAATGTACGAACTTATATTTAATATTCCTAATAATTATTAGTAGTATTTTCAATTTTATCCATTTGAACATCGTTAACTAATGATTCAACTCCCATTGTAGCTCCATTAAAATCCCCTTCTTCTAAGGATAGGAGAATATTCATTAATCTAGTATATAATGCTTCTTTTATATCTGGTTTCATTATGAAAGTGTTTTAATTAATTGGTTGATATCTTCTCTAGATTGCCATCCTTTAACATCACCTAAATGCTCTCCATCTGTATCAAATGCTAATACTTCAAATGTAGAAACTTCACTTGGTTTTTTGACAGCTGCTCTAGGTAAACTGTATAAACTAGGACCAGCTACTACTGATAATTCTATTCCACTATCTAGCATTATTAATCCTTGTAATCCACCCTCAACAACTCTATGTTTTTTGAATGTAATGTCTTTAAATGTTTTCATAACCTTAATTGTTTTTGTACTTATTAATATACCGTGAATATACGAAAAAAAAATGCGGTAGCCTAATGGATACCGCATTACTTTTAATTTATTTTAATATTTCTTATAGGAATCTATTGAAATGCTCTTTAAGTGATTCCATTTCATCTACTTTCTTTTCCTTTTTTATATTATCAACATAATCAGATGAACTAACTTCGTTAACTGATTCATATTCTTTAAAATCATTTATTACTTCTACTTTGTCATAAGCATCTACTGTACCATCAAATAAATCCTCTTTATGTGTTTTAATATAATCTATAGCTTCACTAGTACCAACTGATAGTTCATCTCTAAGAATATCAATTACACTTCTCATAGCCATTTTTCTATCATGGTTAGAAGCTCTAACACCATATTCTTTACCGTCATCACCTATTTTAGTAATTCCTGGTTCTGTTGGTATTGGATCTGCTTCTTTTAATTCATCAGCAAAATCATCTACGTCTCCATTTTCTGTGTACATTGGTTTTACGTTTGCTATTTCTTTATCTTCTTGATTATCTTCATTGTCATTTGATGATGTTTCAGCTCCATAATTTGTACCTTTAGCACTTGGGCTAGAAACTTTATCTACATTAACAACATCATTTTCAGGGTCTTGATCAGTCACACCATAAGATTCTTCCATACCATATTTAGTATTAAATCCTCTTTCGCTTGGTGGTGAAACACTGCCATTAATTATTTCATCAAATGCGTTAAATAAATCATCACCGTCAATGTTACCATCTCTGTATTGCTTTAAATGCATTTGCATTTCATCTTCTCCAGAAAATTTTTCTTCTTTAACATCCATAGCTGCTCTCTTATACTTAGAAGCATCACTACCATCTGTATCAGGTTTTTCATTACCTTTTCTATCAACGCCCATTACTTCTTTTTTCATAGATTTTTCTTTAGCCATCATAGCAAAGATTTTTTCTAATTTAAGTTGATCATCGCTAGTTAATTTATCAAAGCGTGCTTTTTCATCTGAAGACATTTCTTCAAATAGGTCTGTTAAGTTTAATGCCATTTTTTATTTTTTAGGTTTACGTCCTTGTCTTTTTTTACCTTTAGCTGCTTGAGCTACGTCACCTACCTGGTTACCTAATTCTTTAGCTGCTACAACAACGTCTTTTAATTCTTCTTTAATGTTTTTAGCTCTACGTTTTACTTCTTTAGCATGTGCCTTTACATCTTCAATTGTATCTTCTATCTCATCTGGAATGTAATCTCCATCTCTGTCATTGATTTTACCTTTTTTGTAAAATCCAAAATAATAAACTGCTCCTGCAGCCACTACTACTAATAAAATAACTAATAATTTAATCATGATCGTCTATTTTTAAATGTTTATTATAAATATATAAATTTAATTCAAATTATACTTTTCTGTATATTTGTTAATGAAAGATTTACCACTACCAATTTCAAGCCACTCAGCAATTGCTGGTATACCTGGTATTTTTTTAGCTGATAAAACATAATCAATATTTTTATTAATTACTTTCATTTTAGTTTTAGCATTTGAACGGTTTGATGTTTTAAATACTATAACTGTGGGTGCATTTTTATGATACATACGTTGATCAATTACAGGTTTAGCTTGTTTTTCTCCTGCCTTATATTTGTTTTCTACTTTCCAACATCCATTAGCTGATTTACTTCTATCAAAATACCATATTTGATCTTCAGTTTCCTGAATCCAATTATCTAATACTACGGATGGTTTTTCACTTGGTCTACCTCTATTTTCTGCCATTGCGTTTTCCTCTTTTAGTTTTATATTCAGTTTCATACAGTTTAGGTGAAGGCATGCCTGAATAATGACACCATTCATCCTCTTTAACCTTAGCTTTTTCAGCTATTATTTTCCTATAAGTTGGGGATTGTAATTCACACCCATTATATGCTCGTTTCATACTCCTAGTAATATTAAAATTAATAAAATTGAACATACAGTTAAAGCTACTTTGTCAATTTTTTCTAAACTATTATACCATTTTTTTACCATTTTTTTACTTGGTTTTTATTTACTTGTACTATTGTACCCTGATTTTTAACTAATGGATTACCATTCTCATGAATGCCAAATACCATTTTAACTCTATCATCATGGATTACTATTCGATCACCTACCTTTATTTCAGACATATATCTAATGTTTTATTTAAATTAATTAAATCTCTAATGTTAGCACACTTTTCATATTCTTCTGTTGATTCAAAATAATCAAGTAAATCCTTAGCTATTTCTAATTCAGTTGCTTCTGGGTCTGGAATTACTACCATATCTTCTATTTCATCACTATCACTTGGAATGATTTGTTCATCTATCCCCATAAGCATATTATAACTTACATTCATTGCTCGATCAAATAATTCTAGTTCTTTCATATTAAAATGGTAATGGTTCGTTAGACATATCTTTAGGTGTAAATGATGGATCATCTAATTTACGATAATAAGTTGAGGCAAATGGTTGTTCACCTATTTCTTTAACTTCAACGTGTTGGGAATGTCTTCTATTATCAATTGATAATCTTAAATCGTTAGCACGTTTTCTAGCCATATAATCATTATCAGCATAAACGTACATTTCCATTTGTACTACATATCTTTTATTTTCTGCCATAACCTTTATTGTTTTTAATTAATATACCGTGAATATACGAACTCTATTTCGTATCTCCTAATTTTGTGCGCATTGCCTTCACATGCTTGCAATTACCACTTGATCTCCAATAACCAGGACATGAACAATGGAATTTACCACTTTCAGGATAGTACTTGGTTTTATATTCACCCAAACCACTTCCACTCATATGAGTTTCTACTACTGGTTCTGGTTTAACATATGTTTTTGGTTTTGGTCTATTCCACTTTATATCATTTAAAGTAGTACCTTCAACTACTTCTTGCCATAAGGGCATTAAATAAGTTTTACCTTGAATAGTAGCTAATGTTGGTGGTATATGAGGATGTTTATACTCATATTGATATCTATTAGCAAATACAGATGGACCAAACCCATCACCAGGTATGCTTAATGCACCCTCAGTATGGATAATACGTTTTCTATAATTACCATGCTTGTTTAAATTACTAAATTCCCATAATGCCATAACCTTTATTTTTATTATTATACCGTGAATATACGACCTATTTATGCGGTATCCTAATTTTTACGCATAAATCTTATCTAGGACCCCCAACTGGATTTAATTCAAATGGTTTATTATTTTTAGGAATTGATGAGTCTACCATATTTTTCCTATTTAAATATATTTCTTCTCTTTGACTATCAGTTAAATATTGTAGCCATAAATCATTATCCTCATCACTTAAATTTTTGTTATGAATACCTGCTTTACAACTACAAAAAGTCCATAAGTTATCATAAAATAAAAAGTTAGATGTCTCTGTACCTTTAGATACGGATAATGATTTGTCTAATGTGTTTGATAATACACTATCATTCTTAAAGATTGGATCAATATCACCAATTGGTTTATTTGAATAAACACAAGCATAAACTGCTCTAACTTTACCTGATGTATTTTGGGATGAACGATGTACTGTATTTCCATCTATAGCTATTAAGTCTCCAGCTTTAGCTACTATTTCTTCCCATTCACCTGTTTCTATATTTTGACAGCTAATAGGTCCTGATTCTTTAGTTTGATTAGTTAATACCCACATAAAATTAATAGTTTTAAACTCACCCTTAGCAGCAGCTAATGGATCAGGTCCATATTGGTTATCATTATGCTCATCAAAACCAAAATCTTCATTTGGGAGTTTAACTACTACTTGATCATTAAAACAGAAAATTTGAGCAGATTTAAATAATGGAGCAACAATTTGTTGCATAAAGGGATGTAAATAAAATGCAATTAATTCTTCATCTAATTTACTAGCCATTTCAAGTCCTCTCCAAAACTTACCAGTACCCCATTTTCTTGGTTTACCTAAATTACTAATATGTTTCTTTTTAAGATCGATACACTTTTTTCTACATTCAGATAAAGCTGAGGCAGGGATTATATCTTTTATATGTAAATAACCTTGTTTATCAAATAACTCTACGTTTAATTTATTTTCCATTTTTATATATTTAAATTATAACCTCCAAATTGTTTCATATATGAAGTAATTTTTACACCATTACCATCTGTTCTTGCTTTACCTGTCCTAAACCATTTTTTAACACTACCAGCCCCACCTAAATGAGCTGCTGCTAATAAGCCGGATTCAGTTACTAATATACCATTTACTATGGTTCCATCATATTTTTTAATATAACGTTTTAGTCTTTTTTGATTATATTTTAATAGTTCCAGCATTGCATACTCTTGCAATTCGGGATTATTAATAAATTCTGTTTTAGATACATTTATTTTTAATGTTTTTAAAGTTGATTTACCAAATTGGTATTTACCCATGTAACCAAATCTATTTACAACCGTATAATCATTACTTGATTCTCTATGACCCATATCATTTAAAAACTGTTGGTGAGACATTGAATCTATTTTTAATTTTGAAGTAGTAATTTGTACTGGTATTTCCGTTATAGGTTGTGTTTTTAACTGTGCAAGTGGTACTATTTTAGCTCGATATGATTTAAATGCCATCATAAACATTATTGACAATACACAAATTATTAATTTAAATATTTTTTTCATATTAAAAATTTTTTAAGAAATTACCTTTAATTGGTCTTGATTTAAGTTTATTTGCTTTTTCATCATTTTTTAGCATTTGAGTAGCTAATTTATCTAAATGTTTACTTTTTTGCTTATCATAATCATTAATTATGGCTGCATGTTTTTTACTGTATGATTTATTTTTCTTCATATTGTATGTTTGCGTTAACTATCCAACAACCACAAGCTTCTTGTATTTTCATATTTAATGGATCAAAATAATCGTGTGCCGCCTTTTTAACTGGATCACACCATGAGTAATCATGTCCTGCTATTATACCATCTGGTTTTAATTTCTTATGCCATGCTGTAATGTCAGCTAATACATTATTATAATCATGAGCTGCATCTATAAATATAAAATCTAATGATTCATCTTTATATTCATGTACTATTTCTAAAGAATATCCCTTAATAGCTTTATAAAAACCATTTATAGGTTTCATATTTTCTATAAAATGCTCGTATAACCAATTTGGGTTGCCTACTAAATTAGGCTCATATGCTGATGCTTCTGGGTTTAAATGTTCTTCACTACCTTCCCAAGTATCAATACAATCAAATTGAATTTTTTTACCTGAATTGGCTATTTCTGTTGCCATATAAGCAGCACTGGTACCCTTCCATACTCCAACTTCAACAAAGTGGTTTCCATTTGAATTTTTTCTTAATACTAAATCATATAGGTCTTTAAAAGTAAACCATCCTTGAATGTTATTGTAAAAATGTTTTATCATATCCTGCTTATATATTTGTTTATTTCATCTTCATCACCATCATCTAACCCTAATTCTTTTAAACGTTGTAAATGATAATCATCTACTTCCCACTCAACTTTTTCTGTGGTTTTATATTGTTCTGTTTGTGTTTCAAGTTGTTTAATATCTTGTTTATTAAATATATCTCCAACTTGTAAAAAATAATGATTATAACATAGTAATTGAACATTATCTAAACTATAGTTATTACTATTTTTATCTTTAAAATGTAATAATAATGGTGTTTTATAATCTAATACTCGTTTTTCATTAAATTTACATACATTACACTCTTCTAATAAATATCCCTGTTCTATTAAAGCATATTTAAGTTTATTTGGATTAAATGAAGATGCAGCTATCCTACCTTCAATTATTTCTAACATATGAGGCATTTTTTTAGGTCCCCTTAAAAATTTAGGTATACCCTTACCTTGCTGGTTTTTATGGCCCTCAAATAATTCATACATTTTAGCATATTTTTTATAATGCTGGTATGAAACGTGTAAGTACCTAGCTGCCGCCATATTAGATAATGTCTTACCTTGGGCTGCAACTATTTGTTCCTTGCTTAAGAATTTCTTCTTATTTCCCATCTGCATTTTTAATTATAACAGGACCATAAAGGTTTTTTTCACTATCCATATCTTGCATTTCGGCTTTATTAGCTTTAGGTAAATCCTTTAGTGCTTTTTCAGTACGTTGATAAGATTTAAATTGCTCATCATCCATAATTACGGTTTCAACCCATGTATGATCACCTTCTCCCATTAAGACAGGTATACCGTGTTTCATACCTTCACCTTTACCATTTTCAGAACACGTTACACAAAAATTATAACCATATTGTGTTAACCTTAATTCTGGCATTTCACCTCCACAAGACCTGCAATCAATCATTTTGTATTTCATAGTTTGTTTTTTTTCTAATGTGAGCATAAATATATTAATTTTTATTTTCTGTTTATTTTTGCGATGCAATCACCATCTTTTCTCGATTTAACTATATGACAATGTTTACATAGTAATTGATAATTATTTGGTGTTTCATTTTCTCTTATTCCTTTTAAATTAGAATCTATGTGATCAACATCCATCATTGATGATTGACCTAATAAATCTAGATTAGGGTAACTAATTACAGGGTCAAACCCACACATTTCACATTGATGCTTTCCTTTTAACCACTTTTCAACTTTATACATTAAATGTGGTCTATCAGGTCTAATAGCAGCTCTACAAATAGTTTTATATTGTGAATGTAATTCACAAACTAGTGATCGAGCTTTAATAGGTTTATTACACCAATTTACTCTACACTTCTCTTTTGTCTCCATGTACTATTTTTACTGTTGGAAATCTTAAACTGATTCCACCTTTATCATTTTTAGTTTCTTCAAAGTATTGTACTGTAATAGTTTTACCTACAATTGAACCATCCATATATTGTAAACGTTGATCTTGAGTCCAACCACTACCAACTTTTACTTTATATCCTTTATGTTCAATCCATACTTGTGATAACATTTTAATTGTTTCTGATTTGCCATCTCTAACTACTTCATGGTCATCAATATCAAAATCAATTACTTTATATTCAGCATCATAGAATTTCTTTACTTTAAGTAAGTTTTTAGTACGTTTACCTTCATAACCAACATCTTTACGTATCATAAATCCTTCCCATTTTTTATCAGTTGCCATTTGACCCCACATATCAAAATGTCTACCATCTGTTATTTGGTATTGTTCTGTATAGCGTAAAATATTAGTTGTAATATATCTACCTGTTAAAAATCCTCTTAATGCACCTAACCTTTGACTTAAAATAGGTCCTCCTTTTTGGTTATCAAAATGGGGTTTATGGATCATATCAAATATCATATAAGCTGGGTTGTCAATTTGGTGGTCTTTACGTCTTAATTGTTTCATTATACCTTGAAAATCTTCATCTCCATTTTCATCAATTAAACAAATTTCACCATCAAATACAGTATTGATAATACCTGTTGATTCAATTGCTTCTTTAACTTTATTTAATGTAGTTAATTCTTTACCCATTCTAGAATAAAGTGTACATTCACCTTCATAGTTAACAACCGCTAAACATCTAACACCATCTAATTTTCTACTAGCATACCAAGCATCATTTTGCCAATCACATTTATCATCATATTCTTTTGCTAATGCAACTTTAAATGTAGGTATTAACCCAGGTACTGCTTTATTGATAATTGAATCACCCGCTCTAATACCTAAATCTTTATCTATAATTTTATAAATAATAGGATCAAATTGAAACTTAGCAAAACCATTTATTAAGGCTATAGCACTATGTCCTGTTACTTCTCTATTAGTTAATTGATCTAATAGTTCATATAATGCTAAATCGGATGATTCAGCTATATCCTTTTTTTTAATACAGGTTTTACTTGTAACATGATATTGTTTAAGGGGGTTATAAGTATATTCTAATAACCTATGGACATCATTACATGCATTTTTAATAATTTGTATTTTTTCAGTAGCACTACTAGTAGCACGCATTGCTTCTATAAATTTAGTATATTCTAACATATTATTTTTAATTTTAGGTTCATATTCTAGTTCGTAATGTATTCCTGATGTACACATATTACTTAGCTTTTTGGTTATTAAATCTTTCTAATAATACTTCAGTAGTTTCACTAACAGCATCATATTTTTTATGAAATCTTTCTTTATCTAGTTCACCACTATACCCTAAAGTAAAACTAACTTCACTACCTGAATTAAATTTAACTTTAACAATTGGGAATGAAGTATAATTTCCTCTATAATAATCACTACTACTATAAACAACAGCTTCAGGGTATAATTTTTTATACTTAGCAATTATTTTACCTACTGCTATTTTTTCCGCTTTATTTCTAGATAATTCAGATACTTTTCTAACATTATATCCTTTAAGTCTAGTTAATAATGAACTTGGCTTATAATATCTATATTGGTCAGTAACAGTAGTACACATTAATTTATCACCATCTCTATCTACACTAGCATTACGTGTTTGAATTTTACCTTCATGAATACAGTTAGTAATAAGTGAAACACCACCTACAGCATTCATATAAGTAACTTCATGCTCAAAATTGGTATTGTTATATGAATAACCAAATGATACTTCTTTAGTAACTTCAAAAATTTCAAAATTAGTTTTAAAATCTTTACCATATTCAAAACCTGCTTTTTCTAACATTCTTAATATAGTATTACATTCTGCTTGACTATTAACTGCTCTTTTAGCTTGTTTTTCAATCCAAGTAGCAATTTCTTGCTCTTGCTCTATTGTTAAAACTACTCCATGAAATAAATCTAATTGTGTGTTTGAATTTGACATAACCTTTATTGTTTTATTAATTATTATACCGTGAATATACGAACTCTCCTCCGGGTAACCTAATTTTTTCGCGGGAATCTTTAAATAAAGCCCGCGGGCTAAGTTGTTAAGCAGTAGATTGAAACCACATAC
>Ga0209337_1001309_pt1 | contig 19048 bp, 20 predicted proteins | sample LinPmetageLP53_FD_184044 | JGI IMG/M metagenome (GOLD analysis project Ga0209337, IMG submission 184044) | Marine viral communities from the Pacific Ocean - LP-53 (SPAdes) (version 2) | ecosystem: Environmental > Aquatic > Marine > Oceanic | place: Pacific Ocean | collected 2010-02-08 | reverse complement strand
CTGTGTGAGGAACAACGTTCGAACTCTAAATCCTTTTCGTGGTAAGCACGTTCCTGTTCTTGTATTTCTGTAAGGCTTTTACCAAAAATAAATTTATACTTTTCAGAAGTAAAGTAAGCCTTAGATTTTTTCTTTAACCCACGGAGCTTCGTTAGCTTGGCAGTTATCTTATCAACCTTATTCGAGCCATTAGCTAAAAGGGTAAGGTTAACCTTCTTATCCCCTAAGTACTTGGACTTAAGAGACTTAATGGTTGACCGGTTCTTAAAGAGGTCTCCCACCGAAAGAAAGTTTTGAATGATTGCTCTCTTCTCTTCAGCACTCGCGGTTAGGAAATCAGTACCGTTGGATTGACCAAACACGATAGACGCCAGAAAAACATTATGGTTAATGTTCAGAATCTGCTCAAGGTACTTTTGAGTAGCTTGTATGGATTCCTGCGTGCAGTTCTCTTCTCCTACAGTGACTGACAGCATAGGAGCTTTCTTAATCCTCTCAATTACTGTGTCCTTGTTAACGGTTAGGACTACACGGCATTTGCCTTTGGTGTGGTAATTCTTTAAACTCTTGTCGTTTGTCTTTCGTATGGTCTTACCAAACAGCGCAAACATAACAGCTTCGATAATAGTACTCTTACCTGCACCGTTAGAACCTGTAGGTTTAGTGTCGTAGTTCTTACCTATGATGCGGACAAGATTGCCGTATGAATCGAAGTTAACCACAGCTTCCTTTACAGAAAGAAAATTATATATCTCTAACTTATTTAACTGCATCTTTAACCTCCTTTAAACCTGCCATCAACTCTTTCTTACTAAAGACTGAGTCACTAGCGTTAATGTATTCATCTATTACCTTATCGTCGAGGCTGAAAATACGGTTCTTAGGTATGTAACCGGATTCGAACTTAGGAAGTACGTCTTCGAATACAAGCTCTAAGCTTTGGATTGGGTACTCTGCGAATATCTCCTCCTTCAACCGTTGCTCAGTGTAAGAATCTAACTTGTCCATCTTCACGCGTAAGATGGTGTAGAAGTCTTTGAAGTTGTGCTTCTTATCAAGTTCAGGAATCTCGTCAATGGTTCCTACGATATGTTTAATACCTCTACCGATAGGTTTTTTAATAAGTTCTATCTCTTGGTCTCGGATTACTAATTCGTGCACAAATTTTTGTGCGTTAGCTTCTCCAAAAGTATTAGAGTAGGCTGTACCCAAAATAACAACGTTGTCATAGATTTTAGGTTTGTGGATATGTCCGAGAAAAGCGAAAGGCTTCTTCTTAAAGTGCCATCTCTTTACACGGGCTTCATACGCATAAGCCCCGTTAGACACACATCCATCAAAACCGAAGTGACCGAACACAGGGTTCTTGGTCTTCTTAAGGTCAGCAATGATTCTGTCTTCGTCCTCGTAGTGGGGGATAAAATCAAAGTCTACTGTCCCAATCCTAATGGTCTCAGTGTCCTTAACAATGCGGGCTTTCTCTGAGAAGAGGGAGAGGATGGTATCCGAAGTTCCGTCCTTACGTAGAGTGTCGTGGTTACCTCTGTTCACAATAATATTTTTACAGTCAATATTATCTAACAAGTAACCGAAAGCGAGAAGTTCCTCGCTTCTAGGGTTTCTACGCTCAAACACGTCGCCATTAATAACGACATGGGAACAAGGTTTACGATTAGCTAAGTGGAGAAGAGTCTCCACTTGCGCATCGAGGAACCCAGGGAAATAGTCAGCACGGAGATGTAAGTCCGTGAGAATAACAACTTTAGCTGGTTTCGACATAATCTATAATTTCGGATTTATTTAGTAGATGTCCACTGTTATCGAACTCGGCATCTATCATATCTCCAAAGGAGTGACCTGCCTCTACATCCACAGAAAAAGGTACGACAAAATCCAAGCCGTACAAATCTTTAAAATCGTCTGTGCTTTCAAGGACGTAACGCATAAGCTCAACAGTTTTCTTTAAATCTTTTTTGGAACATTGCAACTCAACCGAGTCATGAACCGTAGCTAGAATCTGAGCGTCTAGTCCTGTGGCTGTCAGGTACTTTTGAAGGCGTAGGATTGAATGAAGCATTAAATCAGAAGCGGAGCTTTGGATAACAAAGTTCATTCCCTGTCGCAAAGCACGGTACTGGTACTTCCGGTTTGGACTCTTCACGTTTGGTAGGTGTCTCCGACGCCCAAAAATACTTACAGCATACTCATTTTTCTTCACAAACTTATGTACGTACTCAATCCAGTTAAAAACTTTAGGGAAAGAGTCTTGGTATGCTTTGAAGATATTCTTACAGTATCCCACCGACTTACCTATCTGTTCCGAGAGCTTATTAGGACCACCTCCGTATACGATAAGGAAACTGACGCTTTTGGCAATCTGTCTTTCTTGCTTGGTAACTTCCTTAGGGTCTTTTCCGAACACTAAAGAAGCTGTAAATCTATGCAAGTCCTGTCCTGAGTTAAACGCCTCAATAAGGTTTTTATCCTTACAGCACTGCGCGAGAACTCTCAACTCCGCTTGGGAGAAGTCAGCCGCGACGAATACTTTATCGTCGTCGGCGGTCATCATACTACGGAGATTGACTGCGTCGCTATCGTCGGGGCGCGGTAACGTGTGGAACGAAATACCTTTACGGTGTTTAGGACCTACCGAATAGGTCGAACAGCTTAGTCGACCAGTCACTACATTACCAAAATTGTAGCTGGAGTATACGCGACCGTCCTCGTTATAAGCTACTGCTTTCTCTACCCCCTTCACGTAGGTCTTATGCTGTTTCATACGACCCTTATATTTTAAAAGAAGTTCAATATATTCCTTTGCATCCCCAGTCGCAGTCACGGCTACAGCCTTTAGGTGAGCTTCAGTAATTGACGGAGCTTTGGTTTTTTTGGAAAACTCCGTGGCTCTCAAACCAAAACCTTCCTTAGTAAAGAGGAGTAAACCCATATCCGCATTGGAGTTGGGGTTCACGTCGTCAATAACGGACAAGTCTGATAACTTGGTGTAAAGTTCTTCGACTTCCTTCTGGAGGATTACATCGAAATTGGTTACGCAGTTTTGGTCTACAAGAATTCCACGGTGCTCTATGTCGGAAGCGACAACTAGAATCTGCTTAAGAAGTTTGGAATAGACGTGGTCTACTCCTTTCTTCTTCATTTCTTTAGCCATTTGTGTATGGGCACGTAAAGTGAAATCCGCATCCATAGCATTTCCCAGTGCCATTTCATCCAGTGGCATATTTGCCCAATCATGTGTTCCTCCATCAGTTACTGTTAGCATTCTTTAAGTCTTGTATTAGATGTTCTATCTCGAAAATTATATTAACGTAATGTACGTTAGCCTTATAGTCAGTTTGGGTTGCTTCCCCTGCTTTCATAATAGCAGCTTCATACTCTTTTAAAGCACCAATTGCTTGATTTATTAAATCAGGGGGAAGTCCCGGGCGTAACATTACGACAACGTTTTAATGAGACGTGCTGTTACGACGTATGGGTCGCAGGTAGCCGCCGGGCGGCGGTCCTCAAAGTACCCTTTACCCTCTCGTTCTACGTGTGCTGGAATCCGTACACTAACGCTCCGGTCTCCTACGCCCCAAGAAAACTCGTCTATGTCAGATGTTTCGTGGTCGCCTGTTAACCTAAGCTCGTTGCCTGTGCCGTAGTCTTCGATATGCTTTTTATGGGATTTTTCTAACCTGTCCATATACTTGTTACGAAGCTCTGATGAGAAGTCTTCGCGGGATTCCGTAGTGGAGACGTTAACATGGCACCCGGCTCCATTAAGCTTAGCATAAATCTTAGGGTGGTAAGAGACGCGCATATTAAACTTCTCGCTTCCTTTTTGGGCAATGTAACGAGACATCCATAAATCATCACTAGCTTTCAAAGCGCCGTTGGGGGTGGTTTGGTACTCCCATTGTGAAATCATTACTTCAGCATTGGTTCCAAACAATGTGATTCCTGCTTTGTAACAGTTATGTAAATGTTCATCGGCGACAAGTCTTCCGATTACATTGCCTGCGCCTACCCCGCAATAGAAATTACCTTGTGTAACGTCTTCCGGTACAAGAGGTTGCATCATAGGGTCAGTCAACGTATACTCCTGCTCAAAACCAAACCACATACTCTCGTTGTCCTCTACCATTTCGGCTAAACGTGCGCGAGTGTTTGTAGTGTGTGCTCCGCCTTCAGGATTCATAACCTCACACAAAACCATATAATTACCTTCGCTAAAAGGGTCTTTGTATAGGCGTACAGGTTTGAGGGTTCTGTCAGAGTCACCTACACAACCTTGGTACGTGCTTCCTCCGTCGAACGACCATTCCGGAAGCTCAGAGAGAGCGTGTTGTTTTTCAAAAACACGGGTTTTTGAGCGAAGTTGAGGCATGTCGTCTGCCCCGTCTAACCAAACATATTCTACAGTAATCATTTTAAAATTTCTCCAATTCTTGAGGGAAGTACTCCTTCACTAAATCCATTAGACCGTGAGGAAGATTTTCATCGAGTAGCGAGTGCATAATTTTCGTATCTCCAATATTGATGAATTCATTTATCCCATAGGTCTTCATGAATTTAATATCAAATTGGCAGTTATGAAAAATTTTCTCGATGTTTTTGTTTGCCATTAAATCAGTCAATCTTTGTTTGATGATTTCTTTGTCTACATCATCGAACGGGCTTTCTCGATGATTGATTGGTATGGTAAAAGCGCTACTCTCACCATAGGAAAATGCGATGGTAGATATCTCGTCCTTCTTAAAATCCAACCCCGTCGTTTCAATGTCTGCGCCAAGGAAGGAGTGTTGTTCAGCTAAATCCATCTGCTCATTAAACTCTTCTATGGTTTTACATAACACATACCCAGTACCGTCGAATTTATTTTTGTTGAGAATAAACTTATCGTAAGCGTTATCGACATCCTGAACAAACAGTTTGCGTAACTTTGGTTCTAAAAATACTAAGTCTGAGCTATACGTAGGTACTACAGGACAACCTTCGTATACAAACTCCTTGCCTCTCTTGTTAAATAAACCGGACTTCTTAAGCAAAGTTTTTAAGGCTACATTTCCTAAAGGAATAATTAGAGTAGGTTTAATCTGCTCTAAGTCGTCATACAAAAAAGGTCTGTGCGCCTTGTAGTCTTCGGTGGTAAGGTCATCTTCTACGGTATTAGGTTCTCTAATAGCGGGAATGAATTGGTACCCTCCGGCAGGGACACCTGTCTTCTCTAGTAATGTAGAGATAGCAGCATACTCATGGTCCGAGAAATCGTAAAGACTTCCTCGCTCTCTATATTGGCATGTAGTGATAAAAACAATCTTTTCATCACCAACGTTAGTTGCTGAATAATCTTTAGATTTTTCATCTTTATCGAAATTTTCAAGTAATTTTTCTAAATCCATTGTCTATTATGAGTTATGGCGAAACGTAAAAAGAAGAAACATTATATTAATAACAAAGAGTTTGAAGAGACCATTTTTAACTACCTAGAAGATAAAGAGGGTTATGAAGATGAGTTAATGAAATCATTAGATTTATTAATAACAAGTATTCTTATATCCTTTAAGTTTAAAGTTGAGTTTGATGATGCTAAACAAGAATGTTTCGTTCTGTGTTTAAAAGTACTTAAAAACTTTACCCGAGAAAAGGGCTCGGCTTTCAACTACTTCACTACTGTTATAGTCAACAATCTAAAGCTTATATACACTAAAAATAGAAAATATCAGGAGAAGATTGCTGAGTATCGTGATAGGAAGATTAAGTCCTTTTTGGACGATTCCCCCGACGCGCATCCGTAAAATAATTATAGAGAGTTGGGTACTCAACATCTACTTTAATTCTCCGGTTAGATAGATGAACTAAAGACGGGGCATTTGAAATTGAAAAAGAAGCAAACGACGCAGGAAGGTCCCAGCTGTTTACTAGGTAAACGGTTTCGTTACCCTCTTTCTTTTGCCATTCCTCAGCTAACTTTACAATCGCCAGGCAACGGTCGTCCCATAGAGAGTGGTACAGCACTGAAAAACTTTTGTCTTTGCGGTGCTTCAACACTTCATTTAACTCCTTCTCAGTTGTTATCTTTTGAAGTGTTCTCATCTTGGTCTTCTCCTGCGAATTCACCTTCAGCTAAAGACATCGCATCATCGACGTCTTGGGCACTCATCTTAGCCATAATTTCTTCCTTTTCCTTATCGCTCATGTTTTCCACTCGCTCATTAAGTTCTTGGGTGATAGTGTGGATTCCTTTAAAAAACATAACACGCGCAAGCGTATCATTGCTCATTTGTCCGCCACTAAGGGCATTACGAAGAGTTTCCCATTGCTGGGTTTCCTCACTGTTTAATTTAATGTATAATTTCATTCTTTTAGTTCCTTCTCGTAGTTTAAATTTACCAAAGGTTTCGCCGTTCACGTCGAAAGTAATTTTTCCTTTATCGGCTTTCATAAAATCATTATAGTATACCATGTCAAAAAATATCGAATCTCTTTTAGGTTTTGGAGAATTCTCCAAAAAGAAGCGCGTCAACAGCAAACGCAAAGGCAGTAATTTCGAAAGGAAGATTGCTAAGATACTCAACGAGCGTCTAAACACCAAGGAATTTAACCGGACCCCGGGGTCAGGAGCCTTTGCTACTACCCATCAAGGGTTACCTGATTACCTTAAAATTCAAGGTGATTTAATTACTCCTTCCGGATTTCCCTTTGTCGTAGAATGTAAGAACGGGTATGACGTGCAGATTGACGACTTGTTTAAAAGAAAAAGTGATTTTTTCTCTTTCATCAAACAAGCACAGAGCGACGCTAAGGCAGGTAAGAAGGAGTGGATGGTAATCTACCAGAAAACTAGGAGAATGGCTATGGTAATCGTTTCTAAGTCTTACGCGGTAAAGCCGGAGCTAGTGCTTAACAACACTTACTTCATCTATCCGTTGAATGAGTTTCTGAAGCTGCCCGACGAAGTCTTCGGCGCTTAAGGCAGACTCTTTCTTAATTTCTTCTTCGCCCATCAACCTGAGGTTCTCGCGGGCAAACTCTTTGTTTATAACAAAGAACTGAGAAGCTGTTGCGTCCTTGCGGCGAAGGGAAACATTGCAAATCTCTCTGCCGTCTACCATAAACTTGGTTTTGGTAGTTGTAAACTTCATCTCGGCACCCCCAATAATTTGGGCGATAGCAGCTCCAGCTACATCGGACTCCATTCCCATGTAAGTACCTCTACTTCCCGTGAGGATAAAAGCTTCCCTTTCTGTGGACATCCCTGTAATAGCCGCTTCAATAGCCATGTTATGACGCATTCCTTCGTTATTTTTATTCTTGGAACGGTACCCTTGCGTAAGAGCGGTAGTTAGCTCAGCCTTCAATCTTGCTTTCTTTTGGGGGTCCTTTTCTTTATTATAAGCTTCCATTCTATCGTAAAAGACTTCGTAACGTTGTAGCTTTTCAAACGGCACCTTAGATTTTGCCATAGAAGCTTCATCCTTCAGAGCACCTAGTGGGAGCTGTGAAACGGTGGCTAACATATCGTCAACGTACTCTACCTCTTCTCGACGGTAATCCTCTGCTTTTTGACGCCAATCAGGGGCAAGTTCAATCCCATCAGCCTTTGCTATGTGTTCAATAAACTCAGATTGCTTATCACGTACTTCATTAACCTCTTCGTTTTCTAATGCTCTAAGCTTCCCTAAACTTCTTTTACCAGCGTCTATCCACTTACCGTGAGCATCATCCTTAACGCTTGCGCGGAAACAAGCGGGGTTTTCATTTTGCCTAGTTCCCTGCATATCATATTTTTTATTGACAGTTAAACGAGAGTACGTTCCGCCAGCATCTCCTTTCGGGCAGTCAGCTTCAATATCTGCGTTTACACTAACGGCTTGACCTTCCTCGGTTCTCATGATACCTGCACCAGCATCACCTACTTTAGTATACTCAAACCCAGCCGGGAGGTTGTTTACTACATTTTTCCAGTTACTTAAGTTTCGCGCTACAAGCCAAGCTAAAGCTTTCTTTTCATCGGGTGTTTCTCCATACTCGGCTGCAATATCATCCACTAGTTGTACGGAACCCTCTTCCGCTAAACTTGCGACTTCGAGTTGGTCTATATCCCCAGCTGCCTTTCCTTTAGCTACTTCTAGGAATAATTTGAGGTTGTGCTTCTTCCCCATGTTGGATACCATTTCTTGGTAAACTTTTTTAAATTTCTTAGGGTCTTTTTGCACAAACAAGATGTGAGCGAGGTCTGCGTAATACTCGTTCATCTCTCCGTTGATAGCATTGAATTGGTTAGCGGCAGCTGATGCCAATCTTCCTCGTGGGACTAAGGATTTCTCAATAGGTTCGCCCTTATCATTTACCCCCACTTTACACGTCATCTCGTCCAGTCCGTTCATCTGCTGGTAAATAGGAGAGTTTTGGGTTCCTAGCTTTAGCCCGTATACATCACCACCACTTGTAAGTTGGTCGCCTCCAATAGAACCGAGTTCCCCTCCGCAGTCTCCCCCTCCTTTCATATAAACTCCTTGGCTTTCTCCTGTTCCACGAAGTCTCATGCAATTCATTAAGAAATCGCGGTCAGCCTCTGGAAGAGTGTCGCAAGTTAGCATTTTATTTTTTAATTGGTACGAAAGACCCATAGCTCTGTTTTGAGCCTCGGTTAAGTCTTTAGCTGCTTGCTCTAGTTCAGTTGGGGTAGCGTCTCTATACCCAAAAGCTTCGCTTGCTGCTTTAAACAACAGTGTGCGAGCGCCTAGCCCTCTCATCTGACGCTGGTTGGCTTTGACCCATTTTTGGATATCCGGTCCCTCCATTCCCATTGCTTTCAAGGATTTGGTCTGTGCTTTTATTGCCAGAACGGTTTGTTTTTCAAGCCATGGTTTGGCGGCTTCCTGGTCTGCAGCAGGGGCGTTCATATCCAGGGGAGGGGGACCTAGCTCGCCAGTATCAGCGTCGTCTCCCCCATCGGGTTTCTCCGTAGCTAATACATCTTTAGAAGCCTCATACTCAGCGAGCATCGCGTCGTATTCTGGTTTGGTAAATCGTATGGCTCCTGACATCGGATTCCAGCCGGCACTTCTATAGGCAACCATCTGTATAGGTTGTCCTGCAGGACCTCCTGCGTACTCATAAGCTGTCTGCCCTTTACTTTCTAATGACTTGTTACCAGCTTCCTCACCCCCTTTCACTTCTTTCCCATCAGCACTTTTCTTGGTTTGAATTACTTCGGGTTTCAGAACACCTGCTGGCAGCGCGTTAGGTGCAAAGTTAGCCAACATCTTCACAATATTCTTTGTGTCCTGTGTGAGTTTCCCCTCTACCAAAGTCCCTCCAGACTCGTGGTATGCGTTCAAAAAAGATTCGAAATGGCTGATATTAAAGTTTCCCATGTTATATTAAAGTAGGCTTCCCTAGTATTATTTACCAGAGAAGCCTAAAAAATTAATTAATATTAAACAGCTACCGGAGACATTACAGAATCGATATCAGATGTCTCAGTAAACTGGACAGCGAAGTCGTACCGTAGAGTCATCTCAATAGTATGGAAGTCGTTAGTAGAGTAGTTAAATTCACCTAACTTCCAACCTTTCGGGTAACAACCGTAAAGGTTTACGTGAGTAATTGGGTTACGGTGAGCGTCTAGTTGCCAAATGGTAACAGTGCGTTTAAAGATAGGAGCTTCAGTAATGCCAGCCAGACCTTCAGGGCTTTGGTTTACATCACTTGTTCCGTTTCCTAGACCTGCGTAATGGATTCCATATACAGGGTCATAAACACTTCTCATCCATGCGAACAGAGCATCTGCTACATCGCCTTTGATGAGGTTATCAAAAGTTACTGTGATGTCATCAGGGCTCGGCTTGCCTGGATAGAAGAACTTCTCGTTAACACGATGAACTTCAATATCTTCGACAGTGAACCCAGGTTGTGTAACCTGTTTAGCAGCTAAAGTTAACCTTGATTGGTCATTCATGCCAGGGACGTTGCTTAGCGCACCTGCGAATCTAGGAATGTGGATTTCCCATGCGTACGCACGGAAAGATTCCAGAGCGTGGGATAGACGAGGAGAATCAGCGATTAACTCTGCTGCTCGTTCTACGTAGTATTTGCCGTCTGCCATTTAATTTTTTACCTCAGTATTATATAGTGTTATACACTAGCTGATTGATTTGTCAAGTTTAGTTCGAATACTAAGATTTCAGCGGTCTTAGTAGGCTTAAGAATAATCTTGCACCAGAGTTCGTTGCGGTCAACTCGGAGCGGGGTGTTAGTTGTAGAATCACACACAGTTTGGAATGCTGTAATGCCTCTTCTTTGTTGGATATCTGCTAAAGCAGGGTTAATCACGCTTCGTACAGCTTCCCAAGTTACCGGGTCGTTAGGCTCGAAGACGAATCGACGGGTTGACTGTAGAACCATGCGACGTAGGAAAATCATCAAGCGACGAACGTTAATACGGTCTAAAGCGGTTGGAGCTCTTTGACCAGTTCTTTGACCGTAGATAACAATACCATCAGTGTTAAACTTAGTTATTGGATTTACAATATTACCTGGACCATAAAGTGCGTCTCTGTCACCTTGGTTTAATTTAACCTCAACATCAATTGGTTGAGTTAAACGACCACGGCTAAGCCCTGCGGGAGCAAACCATGGGTCTGCTACTTCGTCAGTGAAGCACATTTGCCCGATGGCGTAAATCGATGGGTCGTACCATCTATCGGCGCCTGTGTAAGCGTCGAATTGTTTTACCCACGGCCAATATACAGCTGCGTAACTACTGTTAATAGCAGCAGTTCTGCCATCTGCGTTACCGTTGGACCACTCAATAGCTTGTTGGGCGTTTCCAAATCCTACAGGAGGGGAAACAACCGCTAAGAAGTTTTGAGTATTTTCCGCTAAAGTTATAAGTGCGTTTTGAACGCTTTGCTGTGAAACACCTGGAACAGCTGCGATAGTTACTGGAGTATCTTCGCTGTCTAGAGCGTAGACTCCTGTTTTAGCGCCTGTAGTACCAACTAAAGCATTGGTTACGTTGGCGTTGGTCATGTTACCTCCGTAACTTCCAGCATCACCATTAACACCGCCTTTAGAATCTAGAGTAGTGTCTTCTAAAGTAATACATCTCCAAGTAGTACCGAGTGCAGCGTATGCAGCGTTCTCAGGAGTAAATCCAGAGGAGCCGTACGTGCCACCTGTCCAAGGGGTTTCAGCAGTCATTGAACCTCCAAAGGTTGTAGGGACTGCAAAAGGACCTACTCCGGACACGGTCGCAGAGAAGGCGGTAGAAGCAGGATTTACTCCTGTCGAAAATGTGGTGCTATCCAGGGTGAAGAAGTTACCTTTTACGTAATCAGATACAGAGTTGTCTAGTCCACGGGTAAGAACATCCTCAGGGTATAGGCTGGTTGCCGAGACCGAGTTGCCTGGTTTCGTCATTGACATAGTGTAAGACTCTTCTGTACCTCCATCCGACTGTACTAATACATCGAATCTACCATCGTTATTCGTTTGGTTTACAACATACCGTAATCCTCTGTATTGAAGACCTGCGGTATAGTTAATTGCAGAGTAGTTATACCCTAAGCCCGGGTAAAGAGATGCTAGTTGGTAACCTCCTTGGCTACCAGATACAAGTAGTGTAGCGCCACTAGGAGCGTTGGCGTTTAGCGTCATGGTAGATGAGGCTGCCGTAACTTTAGCGCCTGCGCTCGTACCGCCCAAGAAGTTATCTTCCGGACCTGCTACACCGTTCCAAACGTGGGTGTACCCTGATGCGCCGTGACCGGCAGTGCTAACCGTCTCCGCTCTGATGAATGTTAAATCATTGATATCGATTGGAGTGGCTGATAAGTAATTTCCTGTGTAAGTAACACCAGATGCGAAGTAAGTCTTTGCGGTAAAGGAGGCTGCGTTCGTGGTTGTACCGCCTGCTTCTCTACCTACCACCATACCACTAGTTGCTGCGTAGCCGCTAGGGATGTATTGTAGCTGTCCGTTATTCACATCGAACGCTTGTCCGAAGCCTGCTATAACAGCATTATGCCAGTCCGTAGGACCCCAGTTAGCGAATGGCGTCGTTGGGTAAATAGACCCACCTGCGGTACCGGAAACATAAGGGCGTTCACGATAAGCGTAGACTGATGTTTCGTTACCTAGTTGAGAGCCTGCCTTGTCAAATGCTTGCATATCGAAACGATAGACATAGTCAGGGTTCATCGCGCTAACATTTAAGGCAGCGTGAGGAGCACTAGCTAATGAAAAAACATTATTAGATGCTTTAGCGTCTGTGGTTGCAGCTCTTACATAGTAAACTTGATTAGTTTTTTGAAGAACTTGCAAGGCGCCAAAGATACCTTGACCTCCAGTAACCAAATCGGGAGTACCAAAAGTACGGATTAAGTCTGCTGGAGAAGTGAGTAGTGTTGGTTTGTTAACAGGACCGCGTGACGCGAAACCTACTAAGCCAACAATAGACGGGTTAACTGAAGGAGCGAAGTCAGAGACGTCCTTTTCAATTGTGTATACACCTGGGGAAACGAGATTTGCCATTTTTTACCTTAAATTATATGAAGAAGTTGTCTTTTGTAAAGCTCTAACACTGTTGGGGTTAGGGATTTTTCTGGAACAGATATAGATTTCCCTGGCGTTAGACAGATGTGCTCAAAGAGACGTCCTGACTTTAGAATTATTTCCAAGTCTTGCCCTGCTACATTAGTGATGATTTTACTTTTAGTGACCATTTGTACTTCCTCTATTATTATTTAGAGTGCTAGAACTTCGAAAACGTATATATTTACCTAATTTTGCTGTCTACGTAGGTCCGGGGAAGGCAGGACCTGAGGGTGGGTACACAACTAAGGTTTCCTCAGCATTTTGTGTTGGAGGTCCTCCGCTCGTACTAAACGGTATGTCGGCGTCTAACGTAGTCTCGTAGTTCATCTCTTTAATCTCTCCATTAGACTGAATCATGTACTGACGAGTGGGCATGTATGTTTCAACATTAAAGGTAATAGTTTTTTTAATTATTCTATCCTCTCTGTCCCCTACGGTCAGTGTGGAGTTATCTCCTACCGAGGTAATAAACGCACAAGCATCTATCATAAAGTTCGTCTCTACCCTTAGATGGGGTCGGAACTTCTGCATTACATATTCTAGAAGCTGATTCATATCCTCGACATACCGCGACCATAAATGTAGTTGGTAAGATACATTTACCGCTATTGGCGCTAAGGATGCTACACGAGTAAACCTATTTCTTTTATGGTCTTTTACGGTCCAATATTCAATATCATAATTAGGTCGGCGTCGGTCTACGGCTTGCTCTGTATCACTAATGGCGAGGGTTATAACTGGTAACGTTAAGTTCCTTGTTTTAAATAACTTAGCAATAGCTCTTTCTGGGTTTGCGTAAAATACAGGGACTTGGGCAATCTCTAAATCCTCTCCTAAAATTTGAGCATCGCTAAAAAGTCCTAGAAGTTCTTTAGATGTATCTCTATAAAAAGATAAACTACGAAAATTTTTATTTTCTCTTTCAAAAATCTGTTGCTTAATATCAAAGACATTAGGTATACGATGACCGTTTAACTCAACCTTCCTAGTACCATCAATGGCAGGAGGGTAAGTATAGCCATAAGGAGGACCAGATACAAGCATTAGTAAGTAGTAAAGGCAGCAGGCTCTTCAATTTCTTGAAGCAATTGATTTTCTAGAAGTTCTATTTCTCTCTGGGATTCTGCGATAAGTGCGGGACCGTTGAGTTGAGCTCCTCCTTGAGGTGATGGTAATGTGGCATACTTACCTCGAATCTCACCTAAGATACCTTTAGAAATTGCTAAGGTATATCTTTGAAGCCAGTTAAGGAAATAGTGGTGTAGAGTTTCTGAATTCAAACTTTTGTACTCAATCACAACATCCTCGGCATCATCAGCTACGGGAGTAGGGTATACCATAAGATATTTATTTTGTACGATTTGGAAAGACCCTTCACGCCCTAGAATCTTTCTTATAGATTTTAGATGCATCTTCATCAACAAGAAATCGCTGACTGCGAAGTCCTGGAACAAGAAGTTATCCTGGAAATACTTAATAAAGAAGTCCATCTCTAAAGACTGTCCCGCTAAAGGGATGCTGAGTAAGGATTTCTTATAAGCAGCGTATCTAAAGTTGTTTATCATAAACGACGGTAACTCATACATATTACATCCAGCTTGTGTTTGGAATGCGCAAAGCTGTGTACACCAGTCAGGTGCGTGATAATCCAACTTACTTATGGCTTCATCTATAGCGGTCAAAATTTGGAAATCTGACAGTTCCACTCTAACGACAGGGTGACCTAAGCGAGCTTGTACCCAATCTTTTATAATAAGATAAAAACGGTTAAACTCGACGTCATCGGAGAAATAACGCCGGTTAAGGCTGTCGTAGGGGATGTCGCCCGACGGGTTTATAAAGTTATTTGCATTATTACCAGCGCCATCTCGCTGGACGACAAAAGGACCCCATGCAAAATTGGGTTTGACGGGTTGTGCACTCATACTATTATATATAGAAGAAGCCCAGCCAAAACGGCTGGGCTTCCTTTATAAGTATCCTTAGAAGGATTATTAGTAAGCGCCACCTAGACGACCAGCCTTCATGAAAGGAGTAGTCAAGTAACGGCTATCTGCGCCAACAATACGGATGATTCTGTAGAACCTCGCAGCTGGAGAAATTTGAGCAGTCGCGTAGCGAGTAATCAAACCTTTTCTTGGCTGGAAGGTATTAGGGTCCGTGATAGTTGGAAGCATTTGGAGCGGAATGTACGGAGCGTACACGAAGCCAGCATCCATCGGAGAAGAGCCCTTGTAACCAAGGAGAAGCTCGTCTTCAGGATATAGCGGGTCAACGTAAACGTCGTATTGTCCCATCCACTTACCTTTGTATTCAATAGTTGCACCTAGCGTTCCTGCATTTTCCATTCCAATACCGCCTTCAAGCTTAGCAGCAGATTGCAGCATAGCAGCGACGAAAGGAGAACAGACAATCCAGTTAGCACCACCGCGTAAGGTAGTTCTGTAGATATCTTGCGAAGCAAAGTTAATTACACCAATCAAGTTGGAGTATACTTCACCTACGTGACGAGGAGCAAGTCCAAGTGCAGTCGTACCGAAGTCGCAGAAGAATACGTTAGAACCACTACTACGCCCAGGCATTGTACCACCAGCGTCAGAGCCAGGGTTAGAGCCACCAACAGTCGCACTCAATGAAGCATCGGTACGTCCAGCAGGTTGGTCATAAGTAAATGAACCAGGAGATGCCGGGTCCGCAGCGTAACCAGCAGCGCCAGGGTTTAACTGACCTGTAGGGGCACCATCAGAGCCGAAGCTGTTAGCGTTAGCTTGGTTTTGGTAGTCATATAGACCGCCACCAATCGGGTTACCGACAGAATTAAAGTCGTAAGCGATGTTACGGATTGATTCTACCAATTCACGGTCGATTTCCAAAGCAACTTCCTTAGAAAGAAGCTCAGTCAATTCACGCTCTAGGTCCAAGTTGTGGTAAGCACGAAGGTCTTGTGAAGCTTCCAACGTCCATAGGGCGCGGAACTTACGAGTACGTGCAGTTACAGCTTGTTGTTCGATAGTGAAGTTAACTTCAGGGATACCAGAACCAGTTAGACGCTCACCCGCAGATACGAAGTATTGAGCACCAACCCAGTCTTGATTCGGCCAAGCAGCAATTTTACCACCAGCAGTACCAGAAGTCCAAGTTGTTTTATCGCCTGCAGAAAGACCTGAGTAAGCCAAAGCACCGGATGGTGAAGAACCACCAGGACCGTTAGCGTGAGCAGAATCACTGTCAAGTGATGCCAAGTGATTTTGAGCCTCACCAAAGCGACCACCATATACCAAACGGTAACGAGAGTAAGCTACTTCAGTAGTACCATCTTCAGCACCAGTTTGACCAGTACGGTTGTAACCTAGGTAGAAAATCTGAGACACAGGACCTTGCATAGGCTGTACACCACAGATTTTGTTAGCGATTAGTTCCGGGAAGACCCGGCGAACGAGAGGAAATGCGAACTTTTGGAAAGTACCGAGGTTACCCACAGTAGTTGCTTCTTCAAGAGTACCAGACTCGCGAGTGTTCTCTGTAAGAATACTTTTGGCTTGGTTCTCCAGTAGAACGGCAGTCATCTGACGAGTAGATTCATCGCCGATTCCTTCCAGGATTGGTTCCCACTTCTCACATAAAGATTGATTCTGATTAGAATTTAACATAATTTTATTTTTAGTCTTTTAGGACTTCCTGCTTTGACAGGTTGATTACGTCTTCGGTGAGGAAGATGTTGTTAGCCGCTTCGGGAGAAGGACGGCTCGAGTCGGTTTCGTTGGTTATTACGACGGCAGTCTCTGAGGATTTAAACGGAAGTTTATTGCTCTCGGTTAGCTCGTCGTTTGCTTCGTTCAAACTCTCTACTTTACCAGAAAGCATGGAGTTTTCGTGAAGAGAGTTCTTTAACCTACTGTTTAAAGTAGTAAGGCTCTCTTTTAATTCATCAATTTCTTTTTGTTGTTTAGCTACGGCGGAATCAACGTCAGTTGATTCTACTTCCGAGGCTACCAAAGCGCGAATTTGTTCAAACATGCGATACCCTCGTATCACTTCGTCATTAGCTTCTAACTCTTGACGTGCAACCTCTTGAAGGGCTGTAATCTTTGAACGTAGAAAACCACTTACTTTGGCTTCTACTAATTTAACTTCCTCGGCTACACGTTCTTCGACAGCACCTTCAACAAGGCTAAGTACCTTGTTCAAGCCTGTCTCCGAAAATCCATCGGGAAGTAGTTGTGCAATTTTTTCTAGTTTATCTTTCATGGAAAATGTTCCTACTGTTTATATCTACTATGTTTAAAGAAAAAAGTCCGTTTTTTTAACTTAAAATACGTCTTAAAGCTTCGAGATAGATTTTTTCAGATGTGAGTGGGTCAATGTACTCAGGGTTCTGACGATTAGTTTCAACTAATTTTTTATGTTCAACCAGTTGAGGGAATGCGTTCTGGCATGATGGGTCAGCGACCATATCCCAGGTAATCATACGGAGATTATCTTGGACCATGTAGGCGTCTTCTTTCATGTCGTGTTCTACACTACCAGTAGCGCGGGAAGAAATACCAATACGTACACCAGCTTTAGCTAGTTCTTGTAGGATTCTTCCGGAAGGGGTGTCGAGAAACTCTGCCTCGCCTACTAAGTTGTTACCCTCCATTTGTAAGTTAGTAATAATATGAGAGACATTAGCTAGGTGAACTACTTCATCATTTGGATGGTCTAACTCACCACATAACCGGCGCTCAGCAATCTGAGGTTGCAGGTTTCTAACTTCTCTTTCAAGTAGTTTCTTTTCGTAGATTCTGCCATTACCGTTCTTCTTTTCAGCTTCACTGAAGATACCACGAACTTTCATGGTCTTACTGTTTTTACCCTCACTTAAAATTTGAAGGGGTTGAAATTCGTTAAAGTCTCTTAGTAACATATTATGCTTTGAGGTATGCTAGGAAATCCGAGCTTGGTTTTTTAGTCTTTGTTTTGACTCGCTTTTTTGGGGATTTACTTACGTTTACATTCCCAGGAACAGTTTGTTTCTTTGGTTTCGGTGATGCTGTCCCACCAGCCATATTTACTCCAATCGTTCCTACCGTGGTAGCTTCTTGGATTTTTTCAATAATGCGTTTGGCTTCAGATAAAGTTTCTAAATCTTGAGGAGTAATCTCTAAACTTGTGGTAGGGGCTCCCCAACCAGAAGGGGTTGGTTGCGCCTTCTCTTCAGTTAAGACTTCTTGAATATCAGGATTTACAACCCCCATGAGTTGTGCCCGTTGGCTGTCGTTCATTTCCATCAATGTATCATTGCGGTCCATCATTGGCATATGGGCTTGGTGCCCTACAGAAGGGTCATGAGGATTCTTGGCTGGGTCCGTTAGGGCTCCTCCTAGAATCTCATCTGCCATTTGTGCCATTGATTTACTCATAATTATTTAGCGCTATCTCGTGCGGCGTCAGCCTCGGCTCTAGCTCTTTCAGCTGCTGTTTCTTTTTGCTTCGCGGCGTGCTTCTTAAGAACATCATCGTTCTTATTTAACAAGTCCTCGTAGTCGTCTTCTTTCAGCCTTTTATTTAGCTTTTTGCTTTTTTTTTAAGGTTCTTGAGGAAATCTTTGCCGGCATGAGTCTTAGACTTATCGCCTTTACGTGCACCAGTTTCGAAGTCGCCTTTATCGTCAGCATCTTTCTCCATGTTAGACTTGTCGCCTTTACGTTCACCAGTTTCGAAGTCGCCTTTATCGTCAGCATCTTTCTTCATGTTAGACTTGTCGCCTTTCTTCATGCCTTCGCCATACGCCTTGCCTTCGTCTAGCTTGATGTAAATCTCTGTGCCGTAATCATAGATATCGCCAAGAGAGTAAGCATCTTGCTCAAACCTTACTTCATTAATGAAGAGTTCTGCGTGAGACTCGTCTAGCATGCCTTTGGTTTCTCCGTCTAGCTCGATAGCTTTAAGGAAAAGGTCACCCTCGATTTCAAACACTTCTTCGTCAAGAGCGAAGACCGCTCCATCCCACTCATATAGTGTTGGTAGTTCGTTGTCTTCAGCTACTTCAGCTGAAGGTTCCGCAGGGGCTGTGTTTTCTTCAATCACTTCCGTTACGTTGGGCGCGTGACCCAAACTTTCCAGAAGATTATTCCGGGCTTCGTCGGAAATGGATTGTTGTCCACAAGAGTTGTTTTCGTTTACGATGTACTTCATAATTGTTGTTGAGGTTTTCCTCTAGTTATATCTAGAGGGGTTTAAAGAAATCTATTCTTTTTTAGCCAGCATTTCTTCAATATTTGCTAAACGGACATCTTGCTCCTCGTCCCGTGCCTCGATATCTTTCTGAGAAACAGTGTTTCCGAGGTCGGAAAACTTCTTCACCCACTTTCTACCTCGCTTAGTTACCAAAGGTATAAGTACGAAGATTGCTGCATACCACCATCCAAGCTGAAAAATTAAACTTTTTGTTTCGTAGATG
>Ga0209337_1001308_pt1 | contig 19057 bp, 7 predicted proteins | sample LinPmetageLP53_FD_184044 | JGI IMG/M metagenome (GOLD analysis project Ga0209337, IMG submission 184044) | Marine viral communities from the Pacific Ocean - LP-53 (SPAdes) (version 2) | ecosystem: Environmental > Aquatic > Marine > Oceanic | place: Pacific Ocean | collected 2010-02-08 | reverse complement strand
CAGTAGCAGGTGCTGTAGTAGCAATACTTTTTTCTACTTCAGCAGTTTTATCAGTAAATATTGCTTGCTCTTCTTTAGTAAGGGAATTACCTTCTACAACCTTACTTGCTAAATAATCAATAATCTCTTGAGATACTGCTCCAGTTTCTACAAAAGATTTGTATTGCTCACTAGAGATTCCATCTATTTGAGTTGGTGCTGACTCTCTATTTATTTCTGTTTGTATTGGCGATGTAAAATTAGCAGCATCATAGTCTTGCAGTGCTTTATTTGCAGCAGCTAACTTTGGTCTTGTCTCCTTTATATTCTGAGGAGTCATGTTATCTTTAATAGACTCAACTTCAGCAGCAAGTACATCCCTTTCTGCTGTAGTTCCTGTCCCTTCTATTACATCATATATAGGTCGCCCCGTTTGCTTACCGTCTACAACACGCTTTGGTTTTACAATTCTTTCTACAATTATAACACCCTTCGGAACTTGGTCGCTTTCTCTTCTGTTTCCTATTTCAGTAGTCTCACTCTCTAATATTTTTCTACCAATTTCACCATTAAACACATACCCTTCAGCTTCAAGCTCTGCCTTAGACTGCTCATACCAAGACATATCTTCTTGGCTTACAGATGCCTCACTTATCGTAGCATTATTTAAAAAGTTTATTAAAGCTTTTACTTTGTCTTGAATAGTTGTAGCAGAATTAAAATCAGATTTAGCTTTAGCAACCCTCTTATTTAATCTACTTTGCTCTTTATTAACAGCAGGAATAGCAGGTGTTGTTGGGGATTGTAATTCAGATTGCTTGAACTCACTAAATATTGTATCTCTTAATCTTTTGACAGCATCAGTATTGTTAGCACCATTTTTAGTAACACCAAGAGTACCAAGCTTTACTTCTTTCATCTCACCATCAACCTCAATCTCTGTACTTAATACAATAAGAAAGTTGTCGGCTGTAGTGTTAGGGTCTTTATTTACATCAGCATCTCTAGGTACACTAAACTTTATCTTACCTCCTAATAGTTTAGATTCAGGGTCATTGATAATTTTAAGTTCCTCATCAGAAAGTAGTTTTACAGACTCACCATTGATTTTAACACTGTTAAACTCACTTGGTATTGCTTGACCATCACTAGTCAATAAAACTCTGTATGCTCCTGCTCCTTTAGTACTGCTTATGAATCTGCTATCATAACCTAAAGAATCCATTAGCTTTATAGCATCCTCAAGCTTCATAGGTTCTTTATGATTCTCAAGACCTGAAAACTTTACAACTCCAGTTTTAGCATTGTATGTATAAAGAACAACAGCATTGCTAAATATCATAGCTTCACCAGGTATAGATGGGTATCCTTCAGGAGTATATACTACAGGTCCTTCAGGGTTCTCAGTAGGTGTATTATCAGTAGGGTTTTCTGGCTCAACAAAAGTAGTTTCAGGATCAATTTGACCTTCAAGGTCTGCCTTTACATACTTTGATTTCTTTTCTGACATAAGAGAATCAAAAGCAGCAGCTACATTTTTATTGTTAGCATATAAATTAGAAAATTGTTCTGCAGTAAAAATTCTTTTTACTTCTGAAATATCCTGCTCTGAAGTAAGTTTATTTTGAATTTGTAACATCTCCCTAAAAAGAAGAGGAGTGTTAGCATATCTTTTTGCTAAGTCAGCTTCAAAGCTTTCAGAACCTGCTATTGCTGGAGAAAGATCTACTTCAGCTTTATCTGCAATACCTTTAAGCTTTGCTTTAATTTTATCCCAACCTTTAGGGTTTTTATTATTAGGATTTGCTAAAGCTTTAAGAAATTTAATATCTGAAGTAGGAGATATTTTCTTAAGAGTTGCATCTACCTCTCTTTGCTCATGCTCTGTTAATAATTCCTTTTGTCCTTTTTCTGTATGTGCATTTTGAAGAACACGATCTGCTCCAATATTTTGCAAATCGTTTATAACTATTTGTTCTTCAAGAGTAGCAATTTCAGAGTCTCTAGTTGTTAAGGGGATATCAGAAGTTTCGGTTTCAGAAGACGCAAGTGATTCTTTATCAGAAGCAATTTGTTTTTCTAAAAGCTCTATGTTTTTATCTATTTGTTCTAATGATTTATCAAAACCTTCTTTATCCTTACTTTGTTTTTTAAATATCTCTCTGTAAACTTTATAAAAATTTAATTTATAACCGTTACGTTTTACATTTAGTTTTTGCTCACTTATCTGATCTGTTTCTAAAACTTTTGAAGTCTCCTCATTTAACTTTTCATTTATATCACCTTTAGATTGAGATAGTTTATGTTTCTCATATAGTGATGCAATCTCTTGAAGTTTTACAATATCAGATCTAGATGAATCATCCATCACTCTTGAAAACTCTTCTCCTAAAAAGTCAATATCTTCAAGTATTTGAGCATCTTTCTTTCTTTTGTCTGTAATTTCTTCTGAAGATAAACCTTGTGCCTCAAGTTCTTCATCTGACATTTCAGCAAAACTGCTGTAAAAATCACGAAGGTCATTAAGTTTTCCGTTTGCAGAATATTCTATTGCTTGATTAAGTAAAGTTGAACCATCAACAAGATAAGATGTATTTATATCTAACTGATCGAGAGCTGTTTGCTTTGCAAGTGCAGCTTCTTTAGCATCGTATGTACCTGATAAACGACCATACACTTCAGGTGTACTTGAAATAGCATGAAACATACCACCACCTGCTGCACCAAGTAACATTGCTGCTTTTGCTTCTGGTTCTTGTATGTAATCATATAAACGTGTACCTAAACCTCCTAACTCAAAAAAGCTTTTCTTATCATCTAAAGCTGCTCTCGTAGCTTCTTCACCGATAACATACTGACCAAATTCTTCAGCTCCCTCAGAAGCCATTGTTTTTAAAAACTCACCGCTTTGACTTAAGACACCTTTACGAAACTCTTTAGATGATCTACTAGCAGCACTCATTCCTTTGCTTAATGTTCTATATTGAAAAACATCTTGTGCAAGATTTAACCAGTTTGCTTGCCATACATCTCTAGCGGCTTCACCAGCTTTTGCTTTCGCTTCTTCTTCTGAATACCCTTGAGCAAGAAGTTCTTGTTCAACACCTTTAAAGTTTTCATGTGCTTCCATAGTACTTTCTAAGTACCTAGAGATAACAGCAGAACCACCTTGTTCTAAAATACCTGCTGTTTCTGTACCATAAAGAAGTTTGTTTAACCCTTTAATTGCTTTATTAGAACTTTTAACACCTTTAGCAACTTTACTTCCAGCAGCAGCACCTCTTATAGCTTTGCCTATAGCTCCTGGTATTCTCATTGTACCTGCTACAGGAATCATTAAAGAAAGTGTTGTACCTAAAGTTGCAGCATTATCTGCCCACCATGTAGAATCAAATGGAGCCCATCCTGTTTGAGCTTCCTTTGAACGATATGTAGGCATCTCTTTATTAAGATCTTCTTTGACTTTATCTACAGCATCACTAAACCAATTACCAAAATCACTTTCACCAGCAGTAAGACCTTCTCCTACATTTTCGTAGTCTAAAACCATTCCCATAGCTGATACTGTACCTAAAGCAACTTCATTACTGAATTGCCCTAAAGCATTAAGCCATCTTGAACCACCTTGCTCATCAGCAAGTTGAGCCTCAAGATCTCTTTCAGGTCTAATATTATTATCTAATTCAGCATAATTTTCACCAAAAGGATCTTGCACCTCTGGAGATGACATAATATCCATTGTTGGTGCAGGAGCTTCTGCAGGTCTTAACCTTAAAGGTTTTGTAGGGTCTTGCTGAGTAGGAAGAGATGTGTTATCAATATTCTCCTGTCCTAAAACTTCAGTATCCTTTATTAAAGGAGTGAGTCTTGGTCTTGCCATTTAAGATTTTATTTATTTTTGATTTACATCAATTGCATTACTATTGAGTCCTGATTGAGCAATTGCTACTGCTATTGCTACCATTGAGTCTGATGTCTCATTATTTTTTGCTATATCACTCCGTGAGTAACCACCATTACTTTTTCTTTGTAATACATTGCTTTTAAACTCTGACATAATGTTTGTTATCATAGTAGAATTTACTTCACTTAATTCTAAAGTTTTTGCATTAGTATTTAATGCTTCAATAATACTTCCTGGATTTTCAGGTACACCTTTTAATGCTCTTAATGCTTTATTAAATGTAGCATTTTCAAAAGTACCAGAAGAATTCTTTTTTGTTACATCCCACTCATTCCATCCACTACCTCCATTTACAAATAAATGGGAAGAATAATCTATTTGGTCTTTGGGACTTAGTTGATCTACAGGGGATTCAATAGCTTCCGCAGTTGACGCAAAGCCTATCTGCACTTGTTTAGCTGCAGAAGCATTAGATTGTGTATTCAAACCAAACGCACCAACATCAAAAGACTCTACATCAGAATATTCAATACCTAGATTTTTAACTGCGTTTTGTTCAGCAGGAGTCATAGTTGCTCCAGTAGTACTTTGAGTAAGATAAGGAAGTGCTACTGCAATATCTCTTGATACTCTTAACATCTCTTCTTGACTTAACCTTGTAAAATCTTTATGACCTTTGGCTTCTATAATTTGTATTTGATTGTTGTCATCATAAGTAGCAACTTTACCTGTAAAGTTATAATAAGGGCTACCTGATTCATCTAAACCTTTTGAAATCATAGCACCTTCATCACCACTAAAAAATTCTTTTGCTTCTTTTTGCATATCAGCACTTAAATATACTGATCTTTTTTCTAAATTATTGGGTATAAGATCGTAAGCTGTATCTAATATAGCATCTTGATATAATAATTGAGCTTGTTCTGAGGAACCCATTTCATTCATAAACTCTTGTGTAATATCTACTTGATATTCTTTATTAGTGCGATGATCACCTTTGTTTTCACCATCTTTTATTTCTTTATTTATATGCCCACTAGCATAAACTTTAAAACGATTTTTTCCTACAAAATCAAATTCTATAAATTCTGGGTCAAACTCACCACCCTTAAAATTAATTTCTTTATCACCTCTGTCTTTAAGTGTTTCTAATTCTTTTTGTGATAACTCAACACCACTAGTAGATGTTTTTCCACCAACTTGAAAATTAGTTTTAGCAAAACCTGAAAAGAGATGGTGTAAAGGGTTTACTTGAGTAGTAATACCAACCTTATCTTTATCTTGTAAATGTATTCTATTATTATGGTAAGTTCTAGAACCGTAGTGTTCTTTCATTTGAGCATCTACACCCATTTCCATCATCTTAATAGGATTATCTGAAAGTGAATAACCTACGTCAGAGACTCCTTGATAAATAGCAGCATCCCCTTCTGCTTTAAACTCCATCCACTTAGTATCAGCTTGTTTACCTGCCCATTTAAACCATTCAATAGGGTCATCTAAAAAATCATTTGGAGCATCTTCATACATATTTGCTGCTTCTTCAACTTTTAATTTTTCTTCATTAGACATGGTTTTAAACTTCTCTCCCATTTCATCGGGATCAAGATTGTTTACAAGGTTTTGCAATAAATATTGAGGACTACCTATTGGTAAATTAGGATCTATACCTTTACTCTTTAATGCTGATTGCATTAATCTTTCTTTTTCTTCAGGTTTTAATTCATAACTACCATCCTCATTAAATTGTACTTTGTTTTTATTTGATAAACTAAGTGCATTGTATGCTTGTGTTCTAAAATGATAAGCTTTATCAAGACTTTCTGACAATTCTCTTTTTCTAAGATCTTTTTCTTTATCCATTTCAGATTTTGTTTTTACAGGAACTCTTGTTTCTTTTCCGTTCTCATCTGTACCTAAATAATAATCTTTAGAAGCACCATCTGCATTAGTTCTAAGTTTGTATTCATCATCTACACGCTTATTAATTGCAACCGTTTGTTTGGTTTTTGCACCTTTATCACTAGGGTTTACAATAGAAGCTTGAAATGATTCTCTATCAGAGAAACCTAAATTTTTGTAAAATACTTTTTCTCCACCTTCAGCAAGCTCTGCAGATAAAACTCTACTCGCCTCATTACCTATAGCGTTATTAGGACCTAAAAATGCAGCACTATTACTACTATTAATACCGTCCTCTAAACTCTTACCTTTTGTAACTTTTGTTTTATTACTATTGTGTGTATATTTTTCAGCCTCTGTAAGGAAGTCATCCTTAAAGTCAGGAAGAGTATAAACCTTTCCTTTTTCTGCAAACTCTTTTTGTCTCCAATTAATGAATTTTTGAGTTTGAGGATCTGCATCAGATGGTTGGTCTATATTCCATCCGTCAGAACTTAGCTTATTAATATCAGCACCTGCCTTATCTAAAAACTGTTGTGCATCAAGATACTTACCATCTCTAGTTATCCAGTTACCTTGAGGGTCTTGTGTCATACCCTGAGTAATTACATCTTTTACAGGGTCAATAAAAGTTTTAAATGCGACAGAAGAACCTGGATTACTCATAGCACCGTAATCAGCCATTGTAGGAGCAACACCCGCAGCTATCTGTTCATCAGTGTAACCTAATGTATGTTCTCCTGTAGTAGTATTATAAGACTTATGTGTATAATAATCACCATAACCTTCTTCACCTGTTTGATTAAGAATAGGTTTCATGAGATCACGATCTGCATTTACAAAATCAGCACGTGTATCACTTTGCCAATTAGAAGATAATTCAGATAAACCTCTGACAGCTCCTCTAACATCACGAGTCTCAGCAAAGTTATTTACAAGATTGTCAAGTTGTTCTTTTCTTTCTTTGTTTACTGCCTTAGCTGTTCTACGACCTTCAACAGAAAGACCAGGCTTTATTACAGCATCAGAATATGCTTTACCAATAGCAGAATCTATTTGATCAAACCTTTTTTGTTGATGTTGAGCTAACCCCATCATCTTTTCCATAGGGTATGGATCGTATGTTTGTATAAACTCAGGTGCTGTATATTTTGTAAATCTATTTATTCCCATAATTTAACTCTTATATTGTGAAAATTTTTCATCAAATACGTCTTCAAACATTTTTTTAACATTTGCATCATTACGTTGCATATTATATTCCCTAAGACTACCTTGACCCATTTGACTCATTGCAGCAAGTGCTTGGTACTTCATTGTTCCCGCAGCACCTTTATTACCTGCTTCATCAATCATTCCTCGTATTGCATTTTCATTATTATATTGTTCTGCTTGATTAATGATACCAATTCTTTGATTAGCTACATTCTCTTCTACACCTGCTACTGATTTAGCTTGCTGAGTGGCTAGTGCAGATAATGCACCTAAATCAAGTTTACCTTGTAATCGTGCAGTATTTTGTGCTGTAGTAAATGCAGTATTTACTTCATTTCTTTGAGCATGTGCAGTGGGAAGCGTAGGGGAAATTGACGGGTATCTTACTCTATCATATGAGTTTGCATCTCTTAATGCTTGAGCTAAAGGAGCCATACGTGCGGCATAAGAACCCAAAGAAGATATCAAGTTGTTATAATCTGGTCTATTAAGATTAGGGTTTCTACTTTGTGCAGGTTCTTCAAAATCAGCAACATCTTCTTCTTCTGTTACTGGAACACTTCTGTCATCAATTGTGAAATCAAGATTGTTAGGACTATTAAAATCAGCAACATCAGACTCTTCAGTTACTGGTACACCTCTTTCATCAATCATAATTTGAGATGGGTCTTCATAAGGTCTAATATTTTCATAAATAAATTCACCAACCCCTCTATCTCTATTATTTGCCTCAATTTCTTCTGGAGTATAATCAGCAGCACTTGCTGCTCTTTCAGCTTCTATTTCTGCATCTCTAGCAATAGCATCTTCTTCAAGCATAGAATATTTTCTAGCATCTGCAAAATTATCAATAGAAATATTATTTTCAAATTGATTTGAGTCAGGAAAGTCAGTATCGTTTCCTATATCTCCAGGTTCATTAGGATTTGTATAAATACGATCTCCATAAGGACGTTCGTCATCACCATCTGTTATTTGATTGAGCTCATTAAGAACCTTATGTATATTATCTTTAACTAGTGTTCTATCAATAGCAAATCTTGCACCCCTACCTCCATCTGGTTTCATAGCAGCTGCTATTGTAGGAACTTTTTTGGCTAACCACGCCATTCTTTCTTTTGTTCCATTATCCCACATAGAAATAGCATCTTCACCATCTACTTGATAATCATCATTCATAAAAAGATTATTAAGCATTGACTCAATACCATCTACGGTTTCACCGTATAATTTAGATTTCTTATCTAAATATTCTGGTTCTTTTGGGTCTTGTGTAGCCATGTTTTCATTGTTTGTATTAGTTGTAGGTTCTGCATTAGCATAATAATTATTCCACCAATTTTCTGTAGCAACTTGTTGTTCTTCAGCAGATTCAAAGCCTCCAAATAATTCATTATTAATATCTTGTGATGTAGGGTCTCCGTTGGCTCTTGCCATATTATCTGTTACAGGATTAACAGATCCTTGATTTTTATCAAATGTACTAGCAGCTCTTTTATTTCTTGCTGCAATACCATTATAACCGTCATCTCCTTCTTCTAAAACTTTTCCTCCTGCTTTTAAAAGATTAGGACTTGTAACTATAAATTCTGCAATCTCTTGGAAATTTTCACCTTTACCTTTATTTATTACATCCCATAAGCCACTATCTCGTAAATTACCAGAACCGTTTCTATAAACAAGATCTACAAGAGAATTGTATTGCTCTTGAGATAAAGATTCTATAATTTCAGAGTTAACATTATTATTTACTGTATCCACTCTTTCTTGAACAATAGCTTCTCTAATTTCATTAGCCTCATCTTCTGACATTCTTTTTATGGGAGTACCATCAGCTTTCCAGTATTCTTTCCAACTTGGAATACCGTTTTTACCTGTAAGAGCGTCTTTTGTGTATCCATATCCTATAGTAGTTTTACCTGTTACATCAGGATATGCCACACCAATAAAACCTTCATTTTTAATAAGACTCTTAACAAGAGATGGATTTACACCACCTTTAGCGTAATATCTTTTATTCATGTTGTTCATGCCATGTACTCCACCTTGAGCAAAGTAGTTAGTATTATTTAAAGATTCTGTATATGCTAAATCATTCATTATATTAGATTCAACATCAGGGTCTACAACATCTCTAATTGGATCATTTTCTATTACATTCATTTGAGGCAACATCACACTATTATATTTATCAGAATAATAAGACTTGCCACTTCCTTCTCCTATTATATCTAAAAGACCAGGCATATACTCTAATCTTTTTTTAGCTTGTCTATTTGCATTTGCGGGTCTTTCCCACTTTTTAGTAAAATACTGTGATGCTAAATTAGGATTATCAAAATCTTGAGCTAAATAGTTTTTAGTTTCATCTTCAGTCAGTGCAAAATCAATTTGACCTTTCCAATTGTTTTGCCAATCAGGAACAGTATCTACAAAACTTTTTCGCCTTGAAGGGTATGTATATTGAAAAAGTCCTAAACCTTTTTTATCATTGTCAAGTTGTGATGCTCCTTCTTTTATACCATGTTGAAACTTGCTTTCTTCTACAATATTAGAAAGCATTCCCATAGCATGCTCGTGAGAAACACCCTTGTCTATTGTAAGATATTTATATACTTCATCGGGATTTACAGATGCGTTAGCTATCTTCCTTTCAAGTTTACTTTTTTTAAGAGGAGGCATAATTATTAAACTTTTATTTTTTTCTTTTAGGCATTTTAATGTTTATAGCATTTCCTGCCATAGCTTCTTTATCAACAAAAGGACTGTTATTATGCGCCCACGCCATAAGATCTTCTAAACTAACATCTTTTAAAATTTCTGAAAGAGGTTTCTTTCCAAAATTATAATCAGAAATAATACGACCATCTTTAGTAGCTGCCGCACCTATAAGATTTCTTATAATGTCTGGTTTGTGTGTAAGTTTAGAAAACATGCCAGCTTTGCTAGTATTAGTACTTCCAACTTTGTCATGATCATCATAACTTATAGTATGTGATTTTTCTCTAATATTGTATAAATCTACTGCAGATTTATATTCTTCTGGTGTCATATCTGCTTCAGTAAAAGGTTTATTACCTCCAAAAAAAGTATACGCATACTGTTCTGCATTAGCTGGTATCATGCCGTAATCATTTGAACCAACACCTCTTTTTTTATTCCTACCTCCGATATACTCACTTGAATAAGCATTTCCTGTAGGTGATACAGCTACTCCTGTAGGTGCACCTGTAGGACCCATAGGTGGATCTGTTTCTCTAAAACCTCCTTTTGCATAATAATTTTTTTGTTCAGAAAGTGGAATTACAAACTCTCTATCAGAAGCCCTACTTAAAGATTTGTCATAATTTTGATAATTTTTTAATTCAGATTTGGGAACATTAAGCTCTATAATTTCTGGATTTAAAAACTCCCTATCTTTAGTATACCAATCTAAATCTTTTTTATCATTTGTAAACCATTCTCCAAAATGTTTTTCTCTATCATTAAAATGCTTAATAGATTGTTCATTTTGAAAATGTTTACCTAGCTTACCTTCTTTAGCTAATTGAGCTGTAGGTTTGGCTCCTTTTTCTTGGATTCTCCAAAGTTTTTGAAGCTCATTTGATCTATTTAAATTTGCAGCTGCTCTAGATATTCCTGCACCCGCAACTCCTCCTACAAGCTCTGATGCAATAAGTTCATTGTGAAAATCTTGACTTTGACGATTACCCATAAACTGTGCATTAGGAGAACCTGGACTATTTTGAGATAAAAAACTAGTTGGAGGGTAATCTACTGTTCCTGAGTTATAAGGTTCTTGATTTTTAACTATTCCAGATTGAAGTAATTTTTGATAATGTGCAGCATCTATTTCTCTTTGTCTTATAGCTGCATCTTGAGCTATAATATTTTCTACATTTAGGGGAAAAATAGGTGGATCTGTTTCATTTACACCACCTGGTTTAAATTCTTTTTTTTTTACTAGTCTACCTCCACCGTTTTTAAAATTATAACTTTCACCAGTTTCATTATTCATTAATGTATTCGGTCTTATATCAGGATTATCAATATTTCCTACCGCTTTAGCCATTGTAGGTTCTACATATTCAGGAGATCCTACAAACGGGTTTTTTTGTAAAGATTCTGGATTGTAATAATTTCCTTTTTGTGCGTATTTACGCGGCTCGTTGTATAAACCAAAACCTTGATTTGAACCATAATCATCACAAGGATTTTGTATCATATTTCCATAATACTGAGGTGCTGATGGTCGTGCTTGCATTTCCTGCATACGCATTGTATTATTAAGTTGACGACTTGCTGCAACACGAGACTGAGGCATGTTTGTCCCAACGGAAGGTTGAGGTGTATTTGTTTTAATGTTAAATCCTGGAGACAACGATGAAGCTCCTATATTTCTTTCTCCAGCAATCTCATTTCCTAAATCATCATATACAGGATAAGAAGGCCCACCTTGTAAATCTTGATAAGTAATACCTGAATGTAATCTATCAACATCTCTTTTAAATCTCATGCGAGCATGTTTTTCTGCAAATGTTTCTTCATTACCTCCTGTTACAGGGTCAGTCTCTATACCTCCACCGTTTGCGTAGTAACCGTAGACACCTTTATTTTTAGGTAATGCACCGCCTTGTTTGGCAAATTTATTTGCTGGTGTACCACCTAACTGTTTTAAACCTTGATATCTATCTTTATCTATTAATTCTGTGCTGTCAACATCTCTAGCTATAGCATCCCATTGCTCATCTCTTCTTTCTTCTGCATTTTTCTGCATAAGATCAGCTTTAAATTGATTTTGAAGTCGCTCATTTGCTTTTGCATCTTGCATCCCTCTCATAATGGGTCCTGCAAACATACCTATTGCAGCACCTGCTGCTTGCCCATAAGGACCTGCTGCTTTTCCCATTTCTGCCCCTTGTGACATACCACCCACAGCTTCGCCCAACATATCAGTTCCCGAAGCCCAATTATATGTAGGAGCAATTGACTTTTGTCTTGTATTTCCTTTTTCTGCTATGTACCCCACGCTACCAGTGTCAGTTCCTGGGGAAATAGCTTGTGCTGCATCAGCACCTAATTTCAAAGCTTTTTGAACATCTCCAAAACCGCCAGGACCTCCTGTAGCACTTCCTGTAGCTTCAGACTGACTATCAATTTCATCTATTGTTGGTAATGTACCACCTGGAGTTCTCATTTGAGCACCACCAAATTCTGGCGCATATTCATCAGGAGTTAATTTATTACCTTCCATTCCTTTCATAGTCATTGGTGTCATAGGAAACTGATCTTCTGCAAGAGATACATCTGGATTTTGCATATTTAATCCCTCTCCAGATGTCGTATAACTAGGAGGTGTTATACCATACTCACCCATTTGTTCTAATGACAATGAAGGATTAGGTATATCAAACCCATCGGTGTTAGGCATTTTAAATGATTGATAAGGACCTCCATCATACATAAAAGAAGAATCTGTACCCATATATCCCCCTGTTGCATATTTATTTACACCACCATTACCAAGATTAGTTACTTCATCTATCTTTTTTTTCGTTAACCCTTCACCATCAATACCTTTATCAATCAAACCTCCTGGCATAAAAGCCATTGCACCACCATTGAAATACATGTCTTTAGCACCACCACAAGCATACTTTACACCACCATTCTTTGCTTGACCTTCTTCATACATATTACGAAAAGGGTCAACACCTTTTTCGTTTACAGAACGCTGTGCATGTGTAAGTGCTTGCTCTCTAGCTATTTGTTCAAATGTAGCAAGAGCAATAGGATCATCTTCAGCTAATCTAGTATTACTGTTAAGTTTCTTATATTCTTTGGCAAGAAAATCTCCTTCCGAAGATTCCTTGTCAAAAATATATTCATTTCCTGATGTTCCAATTTTAACAGCGTATTCACCTCCTTCAACTTCGGATCCTTCGGTGTAATCTATTCCACCGAGTTCGTGAGGCATACCTTTAAAAGACTTCAACTTCATGATTACAAATATAATTTATTGGGATTCATTTGTCAAGTACATTTTTATAATATTACTTAAGAATCTTTCTAAAAAGATTCATTATATAATGTAACCTAAACTCTTTATCATTGTTATTTAAGAACTCAAATTTTTGTTTTACGTAGTGACTACGTATTCTGTTCTTACTATTTTGAGCATACGTAATTGCATGTTTCCATTCTCTCATCAAACGTTTAAATACAGTACGTATACCAGTTGTTTGATAAGTATTATATATCTCAGCTTCAGAAAATGTTTCATCTGATATTTCAGTACCATCTTTATCAAAAACTTCAGTAAACCATCTAATGTTATCAAATATTTTAGTGATAAACGGTTCTTTATTTACTACTGTTGTGATAGATGATGTTGACGGATCTTTATCATAAAATACACCTCTGTCTCCTTGCTCATGTATATACATTTGTGAAGGCACACTAAAAGGTTTAGGAGTAAATATGTTCTTATCATCATTAATATACATAGTAGGAAGAAATGATCTATATGATGCAAATACATCATCTACATCACTATAAGCAAGAGTAAATGAATTTTTTTCTAAAATATATTGACCTATTTTATTAATATACTCTTTACTGTTATAAGCAGTAATTAAATATTCTTTATTAACATAATCATATGTTGATGATATACCAGCTCTATCATTTATAATAGGATCATTATTTAATATTTCACCTCTTGTGTTTTTATACAACCAAGAATTTATTTTTCCTTTTGAAATATCACGCAACCCTTGTTGTGTAAACATATAAAGACCTGCGTCTTTTTTATCAAAAAATAGCACCCCACTTGGTGATGTAGCAAAACTAAACTGATGCCAACTACCTACAGATTCAGAAATATAATCAAACCTTGGGAGCACTCCTGACTTACCAAGTATAATACCTAAACCTGCTTGGTCAGCAGTAAGTGCTCTTTCATTTACTGATACTACACCGAAACCGTTTTCTTGCCATGCATACAATGTATTATTGTTTGTAACAAGTTGTCGTATTTCACCAAAAGTACCTTGAATATCTATATATTTTTCAGCATCAAACACTCTAAAAGAATCATTTTCTTCACCATATACTTTAACATTAGATGCCCATATTCTTGTAGGATATACAAAACTATTTTCTGTTAATGTTAAAGGTAAAGGAAAGGATCTTTGAACATCCATTTCTTCCGAGTAAACATAATTATATTTAAAAGTTTCTCCACCAACATCAAGAGGGTAATCTTCAGCATTAGGAAAACCAGTCTCGGTATTAGCAAATAACTCCCCGCTTGGATTTCCATAGTTTTGAAGAGTATTATTAGGTGCCTCTCCCCCTCTAAGATCAGTATTAACAAATGATTCTACAGGATACCACAAACCTACTCCGGATCTCCAGAAACCAAATAAATCATGCTGAAAACCTTTAGCCATCTTAAGAGTATCAAATACATTTACAAATGTATCTCCACCAAAAACTTTAAATGTTTTTGTAAGATCATCTACGGGTGCAGAAACTTCTGTGCCTGTACTTATATATACATTACTTGCTCTTGCGGAATATGATTTACCTCCGTATTGATTAGGAACATCTCGTATATAATTTGCAAGTAGTTTATCAGGTCTTGTAGCTACTTTAAATGTCCCTTGTTCATTATGAGACTGACCAAGAATACTATCAAGAACAGTATGGTATATATATCTCTCTTCATCTCCAGGCAACCATCCTGTCATCGCAAAAGAATTGTTATTAAAAGGTCCTGTATTATAATTAGATTCTTCTATCAAACGAATACCTTCATCTAAAGTGATTACAGTAGTAGATGACCCATCAGACGCTGATACAGCAGGAAATGTAGATTGTAAAGGAGATATTACTCTACTTCTATTTTCAAATTGAAATTCAAAATTATTAAAGTAAAAAGAATTTGCGTTAAGACCGTATTTTTGTAAGTAAAGACCGTCTGTTACAAGTATTTCTTTATTTTGAATATCATCAGGAAGAGGAGTAAGATTATTTAATTTCCAAAATTGATAACCACGATTCCACGTTTGGCTTCCAGTATTTCCGTAAGCACCATCCTGTTGTTTTAACCCTGCTATAAGTTTTATTCTATCTCCTGATTGGTGACCAAGAGGTCTTCCAAAAAGAAAATCAGGCGAATGAAAACAAAATGGTTTCAGAGTTTCAAACATTGCATTTGAACCGCTTCCTCCTATGTGTTTCCACGCTATTGCCCGTTCATATTCATTGTATGTATCTATAAGATTATTATACTCATCATGTATAGGTAAATTAAGAGTTTCTTGGTGAAATCCGTTTTCGACTTGACCACTAACTTGGAATGTACTATCTCCTAAAATAGGATAATACATTAGTGGATCAAAATTGGCACTGCTAAAAGTACTTGTTGCTACCTGAGCAACAGTTTGTTGTAAAATACCTTGTGCTAATATTGTGCGTTGACCAGGATCAAGCTTTACTCTTTTTATTTTATAAGAATCTATAAGTTTACTTACTTCAACAGGTATAACTACAGTAAATTCAACTCCTAATTGATAAGTATTTTCTTGGTCACCTGTTATAAAAGTTTCTTGATTGGGGTCATTTGATGTAAAAATATCTTCGTATATCTCAGGCATTTGGATATCGGCTATCCATTTTGCATAACCTTCTATACCATCTTTTACAGGAACCAATGCAAAACGATATGTTTCACCTCTTCGGTATCCCCTATATATATGATTAGTCCAAGGTGATTTATGATCTTTATAAAAATCTCTAACATAATCAATTCCAGTACCTAAATTATCAGTAAATGGACCAGTACTATAAGGATGTCTAAAAGGATAATTGTCAATTCCATTTATATCAACATCATCAGTGTGAGTTACTTTATTAGTAAATTTATAACTGATATGGGGTCCTTGCCCTCCTATTACAGGATTTCCGTTAGAATCAAGATAATATTGGTATTTATAAATATCTTGATCATTATTAATTGCATCAGAATCATGATCAAGTGCAAATGGATCTGAAATATCTATTAATTCTTGTGATGTTATTGATATAGGATTACCATCATCTTTTCTAAGATCATGTTCTTGGATAGCATTAAATCTATATGCGCGTGTGTCAAAATCAAGATCAAAAGGACTGCCAATGGTATTTGCTGCAAAAAGAATATTATCTTTTTGTGCAATAGTATGGCATATATCAAATGTATTCCTAATAGCTGTAAAATCAATTTCAGTTACCGAAGCTACTTCTGAATTTCCATCATAAACATATGTTATTGTAGAATTAGTTTGTATGCTTGCAGTAATCATTTCTATTACTGGAGAAACATTTTCAGCAATTTTTTTAATAACTATAAAAGTTAAAAGATCAAATGAAGTATCTACATCGGTAACTTCTATTTCTATAGATACTCCTGTTTGACTTTCAGGAGCTGAACCTATGTAATTTGTATAACCTGTAGTAGTATTATCTGGAATATTATCTGTTATAAAAATGCTATTTGATGTAGGAGCGTAAGGTGTAATAGCTCCTGAAGAGCTTTCGAGATAATAAGAAAATTGATAGTGACCTGCTATCAATCCTGAACCTGCAGCTATATTTTTTAAATAAGGACTTTTTAATACTACTTCAGATTCAACATTTATAATGTCTGGATCAAGAGCCATAACATTAGGGTCGTCTATATTGAAACTCCTTAACGGATTCATTCTATCAGTAAAATATACTCTATGTATAGAAGGTCTTTCATAAACCATTTCTACACCTCCAGGGTTTGCAATTGGTTGAAGTGTAGTAAAATGTAAATTATCAGAGTATATTAGTTCAATAGTTGCATCAAAACTTACTTCATCATAAGTAAGTTTCCAAAATGCTCCTATCCCTCCTGTACTACTTGAATCATTAGTAGTAAATAATATAAATATATTATTTGATGTATCCCATCCTATTATTTGTTGATTGGATTGAACTTGTTGTATTTCTACAATTGAATATGAAAGTTGAACATTTGTTATAGTAAAACTATTAGACCAAATGCGTATTCTAGTACCACTTCTTGCGGCATTAAGATTAAAAAGTGCAAACGTTGGGTCTTCAAGAATTGATTCTTGAATCTTATCAAGATAATCATCTATATCTACAGCAGTTCCTGTAAATACATTTCCTGTAAAAGTTCCTACTGAAGTTGTTATAGTTATTGCTTCAGACCAATTTGATGGTAAGGCAATATCTTGTATATTAACTGTAAATAATGTAGGTGTATCAGGAACAGTAAAAGAAAGTTTATTACCCTTTACATTTGATATAATATACTCAGATGCACTATCACCCGCATTGAGTTTCATATCTTGAGCATCCTCATATGAATCTTCAGGACGTAACGTTTCTGCTACATCCTTTATCATTCCTTTTGCAAATGTATTAAGTGTGCTATCCATTATCTTCTAAGATTAGAATGATTTTTAATTGACTGTCCTACACTTGTTCCTTTGTATCCACCAGGATGTTCATTTTCAAATGATACAATCCTTCTGAATTGATTTTTAATACTTTCAACTTTATCTTTATTAGGAATAAGTGGTCGCATTTGAGCTTTACCTACATACCAATCTCTCTCTTGTTTAAGTAGTTGATATGCTCCAGCTTGTATCTTTCCTCTCATAAGAAGACGAAATCCTATTCTTTCAGCAACATAATTTGTAGCTGCTTGCTTAAATGATTCATCATCAGGAACCATAGGGAACCCTCTCTCATCAGTAGGGAAAGCAAGATATGCCATCTCTATTTTACCTTCATTAAAATTGGTAAATATGTAATTGTTATTTACTTTATAGGTAAGATCACTAGAACATGTTAGGTCTCTACAACCATCTGTATGTCTAGCAAAATGAAAACTATCGGTAGAATATCTAACAGGAACTCCTTCGCACGTGCGTGTTTGTATAATACGTATAAGGTCACAAGGTAACTCACCTCTACCATTTACTATTTCAATACGCGGTTTATCTGTACCGTCAGTTATTCTTTCAATATACTGCATGGGAGCATTAATAAGATCAATAACACTTCCAATCCATTCAGCTACATCAATCCAATCTATATCAACTTCAAAACCAGTATCTCTAAATACTCTTTCGACAATTGACTCAAGGCTCACATACTTTCCATTTAACATCTTACAGCATATCTATAATTGTAAAAACATCTTCACGTGACATATCACGTTCATCTTTTTCCTTTTCTTCTTCTTTGTTTAAAGGATTTTCTTTTGAGTAAAACTTTTTTGTTTCATCAAAATATTCACTATCACATTCTGAACAACCTCCTTCTGGAGTTTTCATTCCGTATTTGTGAATACTAACAATAAAGCCATTCTCAATTTTTTCAACATTAACCTCCTTTGTAATACCATCAACGGTTTCACTCATTCGGCTAACACCTTCTGTTTCTTTCATTCCATGCATAATATTATCTTTCAAAAAAATCAACTTTTATCAATGGATCTTTCATTGCTTTTGCAAGATCCCTTTTAACCTGCTTTACAGGTACGAACTTATATCCAAATATGTTCTTTACCCTAGCTTTCTTTTTCACCCATCTAAACGATGCTACATAACCTCCTGAGTGTAAATTTCTGTGATACACGTATCGTTTATTTTCTTTTGCTTCAGGATTGTCTTTCCATAACTTATTAGTCTCGTTAAAATCAATTGCAAGATTCAATCTTCCATTCTCTTTCATTTTAACTGATGGTTTGTTTTTCATAATACCTAAAGAACCCAGGTTGTAAGGCATTACTATAAACCTATTTTTTAGTATCATATTTTCAACAAGCTTCTTATTAAAATCAAACACTGCAGCATTGATAACCTTTTGAGGTATTACATACCCAAACTGTTTCTCAACAGAGTCAAGATTATCTACATAATGTTTGTAGATGTCATTAGAACCTATATCAATAGTATTTCTAGGCATTATTTAGATGGTGGAGCACTCATTTGTTGTGTATGAGCAGCA
>Ga0209337_1001306_pt1 | contig 19069 bp, 26 predicted proteins | sample LinPmetageLP53_FD_184044 | JGI IMG/M metagenome (GOLD analysis project Ga0209337, IMG submission 184044) | Marine viral communities from the Pacific Ocean - LP-53 (SPAdes) (version 2) | ecosystem: Environmental > Aquatic > Marine > Oceanic | place: Pacific Ocean | collected 2010-02-08 | reverse complement strand
ATGGATTTTGATAAACAATTACATTATAGGACTTTAATTCCTATTGAATGTAGGGGGAGGCTAATATCTGATTTACATAGACATAAAAAAGGATTTAGGACTTCTAGGATTTTTTCTACAAAAAATAACAATACAGTTTCTGAATGGAAAAGATTTAAGTAGGTGTTAAAACTAATCTAAAACTATGAGTGAAGAAGTAAGATATTGGGATAGAGTCGGAATGTATGTAACTAAAGATTTTGCATCTGATTGGATTGAAAAGGTTAATTCAAATGAGGGCGATTCAGCAGGAAGATTCTTGGCAGAAGATATTGATGAGTTTGAAGATAGCACAGTCGGTGCATCAGAAGGGCAATTGAAAAGAGAAGTTGAAAACCTTTTTAATCAAGACTTTAAAGAAGTTGAATTACCTGCATCCACCAGAGCAATTCTTGTTGCATCTGAAATGGAAAAAAATAGAAAATCTAGGATGAGAGAATTGATAGCAGAAGGTATGGAAAAACAAGATGCTAAATTGAAACTTCAAGAAGAAATGGATGATGCAGTTGCAGAAATTTTAGGAATTGAAAAGAAAGGTATGTCTATTACTCAAGGTATTGAATCTCTAAGGGACTATTCAATTATTAATTATAATGATTGGGAGATTTTTGAATTAAAGTCTAAATTGAAAGAAATGAAATTAAATTATAAAGGTAAAAAGAATGATTTAGTCCTAAGACTCATTACTTCAGATGTAGAATCTATACCTTTAAATACTCCAGATGATAGAATTAATTATGGAGATGAAATCTCAGAACTTGTGGAGGCTCTACTTAATGAAAGAAGAGACCCAGAAGAAGAGTGAACCTAAAAAATCTTTGCCACTTACTGAGGCATTGGTTTTTGATATTGTTGACTTTCTTTTAGATAATCAAGGATATGGCTATTCAAATGAAATTTCCTATTACATTGTAGAGAATAAACCTAGAAGGTATACTTCGAGAGAGGTAGTAGGCATTCTTAGGAATAGGCCAATGTTTAGACACGCCCAATCTTCTGAAAGGAAGGGTGGAATTAAATGGAGATTAGATTTGCTTGCCTTAGAAAGGTATATTGTCCAGAAAGGTTATCAGGTAAAGGCTACTGATAGGAAGGTTTATGATAAGGCTAGGAATTTGAAATGGAAACAAATTAAAACTACTTTAGAAGTTTTGGAGAATATGAATCCTGAAAACCTAGATGATTGTTATCAATCACTTGCTGAAGTCTGGTCTTGAGTGCGAATCCTTTATATAACAAAACCGCCTACTTATAAACATGGAATTTTTTATAAGAAGGTATGTTAAGGGGCAGAAAAATTCAGGAACCTCTGATATTTATACTTCACAACACACAGTAGATAGAAATGAGTTTGAAGATATTTCCAACACATTCGGTTCAGGAAAATATCTTTTGTGTGTTAGAGGAAAGGGTATTAGAGGATTTAGAAAACTTGATGAATATTTTGTCGAAGATAATTTAGTATTTGCTGCAGATGAGGTAATTGGTGTAAAGCAAGAAATTAAATTGGCTGAAATGTCTAGTGATGATTTATTAGGTATTATGGGTTCAATGATTAAAAATGCACCTGCAGACGGATTGAATAATTCAAAGTTCATGGGGGATTTATCTAGATTTCATGCAGAACTTTCATCAAGAGATTCTTCTAATAATTCCTCAGATAATTATATTCCAGAAAGTTTTGATGCCCCAGATATGCAACCATTGGTAAGTGCAGGATTCCCCATTGGGACTACAGTTACTTCTTTTGCATTAGGGGCTTTTACGGGTGGAATTGTAGTTTATTTAATGAATAAATCTACTATGGATGAATTAAAATCACAAATAAATACATTAGAGTCTTCAGTAAAAAATGCTGAAGAAAGTATCAATTCATTAAAAAAGAAAGCAGATTCTATTGAGATGAGAGGACCACCTAGTATGGACCAAATGTTTTTATCATCATATAATAGGAGGAATGGTTTGAGTGGACTCTGAAATGGAAATGAGTGAGATTAAGGATGCTATTGATAGGATTAATGCACTACTTGTTTTGGAAGAGGACATAACTATTGAAAGGCAGTTTAACAACTTTATTGATAGTAAATTACCAAATAATAAGTCAGATAATAATGAAGAATTATTTATTGATTTCAAATCTTTTTTAAATCATTTTGATGATATTGACTCTAGTAGTAAAAATGATTATAAGCATATTGTAAATAGTCAATTTTTAGATAAAATTATATCTTATAAAAGTAATGCTAGGGAAAAGGAACTTAGAAGATTAACTATTGAGTTGTCTGATTTTATTATTACTCTAGGACATAATTATGATGAAAATCATCCTAAAGATTATTTTGCTAAACAGTTAAAGAGTATTGCTAATCAAATTACCCCTAAAGAAAGCAAATCTTCTAAAGAATCTATGAATGATGCTTGGAAAAGAGAAATGTTTTTAGAACTTGTAAAAAGGTTTAAATAGGTTAATGAGGTATGTTAAATTATGTCGAATGATTTCAGAGATGTAATAGAGTCTAATAATTCTAGAATTAATGACGAACCAGAACCTGTAAGGCCAATCCCTAGAAGGAAAGTTCAAGAACCTAGTAGTTTTGATGTTAAAGCACTTTTTGAGGATGGTGGGGCTTTAGAAGATGTTGGAAAAAGCATAAATCCTGAATTGAAGGAACAAGTATTACTGCCTCTATCTAATTTGATAGAAAAGTATGGTATAGGGGATGAAATTAGTAGTTCTGCTACGGCTCAAAATGCAGGAAATCTTTTTAGTTTACTGGTAGATGTAGCCCCAGTTATTAAAGGTCTTTCAGATTATGTGTCAGGTAAGAAAAACTCACTAGATGCTGCAGATAAGAAATTCTTAGATGATATTATGAGTTCTCAAAATGATGGCGATTTTTCAGAATTATTTATTGGTGAAGAAACTAAGCAAGAAGAAGTTGTAGATAAGAATCCCCTATTTGATGTTGAAAATGGACCTTTAGATTGGGAAAGAATTATGGACCCTGAAGGAATCCACTTTAAAAAGCAAACAGATACTGTCCCTGATTTAAATTTTAAATCAAAAGAATCTACAGAACTTAAGAATAATTTCTTTGCAGGGGCTCCCAAAGTATCTCCTTTCCAAAGTTTAGAAGAACTTGCCGCTCAAGCAAGAGTTTCAGTTGAAGAAGTGAAATCAAATGATAGCCATTATAAAAATGATGAACCTTCATTTGAAATTAGTAATGAAGAGCCTATTGATTTAATCTCAAATTCTTTAAATAATGAAATGATGGATTCGTTATTAGATATGGATAATTTAGAAGATGATGAAATAGTATATCTTGATGATTCAGAATTACTAGAATTAAAAGAACAAGGATTTGTATTTGAAGAAATAGATGACGAACAAGAAGAAGAATGATGAGGAGGATTTGTCATGGGTAATCCAGTTTGGAAAGTGTTTGTAAATAAACAAATTGAAGTATGGTTGGAATGGTTTGCAAACATTCACCTTAAGTCTTATTTGGAAATGTGTGAAAGATTCATTTTGGCATATCCTTATTATGTTCCAAATAAGGATTCTAAAATTGATGATAAAGGGTTATTTGAAAAATTAATGATAAATGAGGATTTTATTGATTCTTTATCTGATAAGGGAGTTTTCGTATGGTATAATTCAGATTTTTATGACTTTATAGATGAATTAACACCATTTTGCCAAGAGTTTGATGAAATAAACAAAATTAGGAGTTTCTTTATTAAATATGATTGGTGGTTTAACAGACTTTATAAATATTTAAGAAATGAATTGTTAGATTATTATCATTCACAAGGAAGAAGTTTCGTATTATAGAGAACTTTTATATAGTCTTGTGTAATTAAGCCTTACTATGGATAGTGAATGGGGTCTTCAACAAGGCGCACTAAATTTAGAAGAGTCTATGCCTGATTTCACAGGTATTGCCTCTAAATATGATAAATATGAAAATATCATACTCGGAGATAATATTGGATTTCCCTTAAAATTAATTTATCAAGTATTATTTATTGGAGGGAAAAGAGGTTCTGGAAAATCATATACTGCTGGTGTGATGATGGAAGAGTTTAATAGATTAGGATTACAATTTGTTTGTTTTGATGCTTTGGATGCTCATGGATATATTAGCGGATTAAATGGTGTTGAATCTATCAGCCCTAATAAAACTGAAACTATCAATATGAGGAAATTAGTTGAAAAATTAATATCTGGTAATTCATCATTAATTGTAAATATGGAAGGATTGCCATTAGAAACTCAACAAAAGTTAGTTGCAGACTATTGTGAAACTTTATTGGAAATGGGTGCTTCTGATGATTCGCCTAAAAGAGGACTGATGAATGTTTTTGAAGAATGTCAGGATTTTGTCCCACAGATGGGGAGACCTGAATCATTTTCACCAATTGTAAGGTTGTGTAAATTAGGAAGGTCTAAAGGTTATGGAGTTTCTTTGATTTCTCAAAGACCTGCGGCAGTATCTAAAGAAGCATTGTCACAGGCTTCTATTTATGCAGTCCACAATATTATCAATACTAAAGACTTAGGTGCTTTGAAAGAGCAACTTTCATTCGGAACAGATAAAAAAACTATTGAGAAAATCTTGGCTGGCATTACTTTTGCAGAACCTGGTGATTTAGTATGTTATGCTCCTGAGTTCTTTAAAGAAGAAGGTTATGTTAAGATTGGAAGAGTAAATACTGAAAGAAGAAGCGAACATAAGGGTGCTAACATTCAAATTGTAACTAACACAGAAATGAATGCAGACACTAATTATACCTCTTTTGGAGATATTTCTGATAATTATGATTCTGAAGATGATGAATTAGATATAAGTCATAATGCATTTGCATTCCCTATGGATGATGGGGATGATAACTTGAAAGATATGGAAAGTGATTTTGAAATACCATCTAGTAAATATGAATGGGTTCCAGATGATTCTGATTTGGTTGATTTAAATCCATCTATATCAACAGATAATAGTTTAGGAAAAGGATTGATGGCTGCCTCATTAATTGCTAGTGGTATTTATCTAATGACTAGGTTTACAGTTAGAAAGGATTGAAGTAGCAACCTTTAAATATCAAAAGCATCTACTTTATGATATGAAAACTCCACAGACTAGGACTATCGGAAGCAATGTAGTATTACCAAATTTACCTTACTCTCCAGAAATGCCAAGTTTTGCACAAATGGATATTACTACTGAAACTCTTGCAGGGCATAATGCTGGAATGCAATCATTGATGGAAACTGGTCCAAGACCTGCTCCAACAATTGTTAAGCAACCAGTAATAAATGTTCCAGCAGTTGAAACAAAGAGTTTGGCTGCATGGGCTGCTGCTGCATCTCCAGGTCATTCTATCGATGGAGAAAATTACAATTCAATCAGACCGACTCACACACTAGAAGTTTATGGAAATGGCCCAAGTTTTGATTTATCACACATTCAAATGAATGGTGCTGAATCATATTCCTCACCTTTCGTTCACACATCAATTAGAGAATCTCACGGTGGAAATCCAAGATTTGAAGCAGAACATATGGCTTACAGACCTAAGAATCCTACTAGGTTTGCTCCTGAAATTAAAATCCAACCTACTAAGAGAAGAATTCCTATTAGGGAGAGAGTAGTTACTCCAAAGGCTAACCTACCTAATTTAATGGATTTCTCTAAATTAATTAAGAAGTCTGAATCAAATATGACTTTTGCAGCAAAGCCTGTGGCTCCTCCTATTAGGGGTGCTGACCTTGGCGGTTTACTAAACTCGACTTCACTACACGGTGGCTTTGCAAACAGCAACGGCAGGAACATTGGGAACTCAAGCATTTAATCTCAAAGTCTTTAAATAGTAAAAACCATTACTTTATAATATGACTATTAAATTAGATTCTAAAACTCAATCTGAAATTAATACAGTTTGTAATTTAGGTGTTGAAAAATATATATCTAACAAACACAAAGAAAATATTAAATTAAATTTTGAAAGAGGTTTAGTAGGTTCACTATTAGGATGTTTATCATTATTTGCAGTATCTAAAATTAATAGTAATATCAAATTAGGATATTTAATATTTCCAGCCAGCCTGGGCATAATTTCAAGTTCTGCAGTATCTATAATGGATTATAACAATAATGATGAGAGTTATAGAAATGACTTTGAAGAGGTTTGTAAAACTAATTCATCGGAAAAATAAATAATAGAAGTCTTTATATAGTCGTTTGAGGCAATATAAAATATGTCAAGAACTTCAGGTAAAAAGACTTTTAGCGATTCCAAGGGAAAAAGAAGACACTCCACTAAATGGCAACAATTAGTTTCTAAGCATGGAGTTCAAGGAGCCAAGAAACATTATGCTGGCTATAAACAAAGGCCAGCACCCCCTACAACTACTGGTGGCGTTAGTTCAACTTCAAAAGGAACTAGAAGAACTAAGGATAATAGAATTGGTAGCGGTGGTAGAAGTGTTCTATATTATAAAGGAGATAGAGTTGGCACATGGGCTAAATCAAGAGGAACAAGTAATAAGGGTTCAGACAGAGGAAAGGGATGGTATATGGAAAGAGGATATGGAACTGCTAGAAACCCAGTCCCAGATACTAAATTATCAAGAAGGTTAGGTATTGCAGGTAAAACTGATTTACTTACAGGACATCCTTCAGCACTTTATGAAGATTGGGAACAAGCATCCGCTAAGAAAGGAAAGGCAGTTGCCGAAGCAGAAGAGTTTGAAGCACAAAAATACGGTAAGAGGCAAGCATTTGATATGCCATATGGTAGAAGATTTGTTGCAAGAAACTCAGATGGAGAATTTATTTCAAATGTAGATGCAGGTAGGAGTATTTCTGCAGATAAAAGAAAGCCAGCAAAGAGTTCAGTTAAGGCTGGATTTGGTCAAATGGGAGATATTAGAGATGCAGAAAGTGTAAAAACTAGAATTTCACAATGGGAAGATGAAAACCCAGGATATAAAATTCAAAAACCTAATCCAAACTCTACAGGTTATATGACTATGACTAAGAGTGGACCTAGAAGAGTTAATGATACCAATATTGGAGGACATGGAAGATATGGTATTTATTACAAAGGAGATAGGGTTGGAACTTGGACACCAAGTAAAGGCTCATCTACTAAGGGCGGTAATACGGGTCTTGCTTGGTATATGGAAAGAGGGTATGGAACTCCAAGAAAGCCAGTTCCCGATACTCCACTAACAAGAAGATTAGGTATTGCTAACAAAGGAAGGCAAACAAGAGGGATTAGAGGCCTATTTGGTAGACTTACTTCTATGCTTGCACCAGGTGCTATTCCAGGACTTAACAGTCAGCAGGATTGGGAAACTAGATATAATCAAAACAAACTTTCAGGTATGCAAATTGCTGAAGCAGAAGGTATAACTGCGAGGATTTCAAAATGGGAAGATGAAAACCCAGGATATAAGATTGAAAAACCTAATCCAAACACTACAGGATATTTAACTATGACTAAGAGCGGTCCTAGAAGAGTTAAGGATACTAATATCGGAGGACATGGAAGGTATGCTATTACTCATGGAGGTGACAGAGTTGGAACTTGGACACCAAGTAAGGGTTCTTCAAAGAAAGGAGCAAATACAGGGCTTGGATGGTATATGGAAAGAGGCTTTGGAACTCCTAGAAAGCCAGTCCCAGATACTAGACTTACTAGAAGATTAGGAATTGCTAATAAGGGAAGACAAATGAGAGATGCAAGAGGTAGATTCGGTCCAATGACTTCTATCTTAGCACCTGGCGCAATCGCAGGATTGAATGAAACTCAAGATTGGGAACAAAACTATTATAATAATAGAATGACAGGAACTCCTATCAATCAACAACCTGTAGGAGGAATGGAAACAAATATAGATGTTGAAATGGGTCCAGGCGGTGCAAGAGAAAATCAAGAAGTCCCTAGAAGATTCGTGAATAGAATGTTTAAGAGGCAATTGAATGCTGATGAAGACCCGACTCAAGAGGAAATGGAATGGGAAAGGGCTTCTGCAAAAGCAATGAGAAGGCACAACAAGGCAAAAGATGGAATTTCACAAAGAAAGGCTTTGAGGCAATACTTACAAAAGAGAAAGAATGCTGAAGAAGATGAAGAAGAGGAATATCAATATTAGACCTGACGAAAGGAGGGGCTTAATTGGCAGGTAAGAAATATCCAGATTATTTTTACGAGAATGCACCTATATGGGTCGAAAGACTTGATAAAGGTAAATTAATTGTAAGGCCTAGGTTAATCAATCAAAAGAACCAAAAAATTAAAGCATATTGTGGGTCTTGTCAAAATCTAACTGAAACTAAGAAATTCATAGGTGAACCTTATTGTTCAATGCATAATGTGGCAGTAAGAGGTCATTGGAGTTGCCCTAGTTGGAAACTTGCCAAAGGAGATAAAGCACCTCACTATGTGGATATTAAAGATTTGGGAGAAAATCCTTAATCAATATACCCACAACATTTAAATATCGGGACGCATAATTCATAACTATGTCTAGAGATTTGAATGCAAAATTTTATGTAGGGCATGTTGGTAAAGATTCTGACAAGTTATTAGGTAATGGCAATTTTAAGAAATATAATGATGCAGTCGCTAAGGCTGAAAAAGTTGCTGAAAAGGATGGTAATTCAAGAGTCGTAAGTCCAAGAGGTGTAGCCTTGTGGACTCATGATAAGAAAGGACTATTTCAAGCAGGTAAGATGAATTCAGAAGCGAAAAGATTTTACAGGGCTGAAGATGGGAATGTCGATATGGATTCTTATGCTACAGAATATATGGATTTGGAATCAGAATATTATGATTTAAATTTTGATGTTTATCAAGGGGCTAAATTAGGCTTAGGATTTGGAATTGGATTGATGAGTTTGTCTATCCTTTCAGGTTTAGTTTTTAATATTGTTAATAGGAAGTAGGTGATTTAATATGTGTGATACTTGTGGATGTAAAAAGAAGGCTGAATCTGGTCATGTTAATTTGACTAATATTCATCATGCTGAGAAGTTTTGGGAATCTGAATCATTTAAACAATGGGCAGATGAAGAAATGATGGAGCATGGAGATGTTACATTTGAAAATTGGGCAGACCAAGAACTAGGTGAATCAAGTCATCAATCAAGTGGAAAATTAACTTTTGAAGATTGGGCTGAACACGAAAATACAGAATTGGCTCATGGTGCAGAAGGAGATGAAATGCCTACTAAAGAAGAACTAGGGTGGGATAGAGCCTCGACTAAGGCTATGAGGAAACAATCAAAATCACAAGAAGGAGTCTCCAAAAGAAAAGCCTTAAGACAATACCTACAAAGAGCCAAAGATGCAGAATCCTTTGAACTTCATGATTGGTATGATGATATGAGTGATTATGGAGTGATGGGTGAAAATCCAAGAATCCAAGAACAAAAGGATGAATATTTAAAAACTCAGCAAGAGCAATCAAAGGCTTATAAAATAAATCAGATGAAAACTCAAGAATCTATTAATGATAGAAGACTTAGAAATATTGAAAGAGCAGTAGGTAAGAGTAATGATTTAATAACTCCTGCAAATGATAGGATGCCTATGAGGGTGAGGGCTAGGATGCCTGAATTACCTCTAATACCTCCTACTCCAAGTTATTTCAAATATGCTGCATTACTTACTCTTGCAGGTGTGATTGGTTATAAGGTGGCCTCTAAATAAATAGGGGGTATCTAGATGTCTAAAAAAAGTATGGATTTTGAACCTTGGAGTTGGGAATCTGATAATTGGGGTGGAGACCCAGAAGGTCAGTTAGCAAAGGCTTTAGAAAAGGCGAGAACCCAAGAACCTAAACCTTTAAAATTAACTAAATTACCTCATAGAGACCAAACTTCATTGAGCGATTTTGCAGATATTGAAATGAAAATTCTTGATGAGATTGAAAAAGAAGGTGGAGCATTAGGTATGAAAAATCTAACTAAAATTGCTGATGAAACAAAAATTAAAACAGTCCTTTCTAAGATGGAAAAAGATGGCAAATTATTTATGCACAAGGATGGAGATATTTACACTCACGAACCTAAAGGACATATGAATTTTGCAGAATCCTTCGAGGCTCAAGCCACTAAAATTGATTGGGAAACTGATGGGCAAGAAGTGGATTTACCAAAAACTGTTGAAGTTCCAGATGATTTAGATGCTGATGAAATTGCAGATTATTTATCTGAGAAGCATGGATTTTTAGTCAATACATTTCAAATTAAAGATGCAGAATCTTTTGGTGCCGATTATTATTTTGACGGTATGGCTAAAAGACATGGAATTATGTCAAACAAAATGATATTAGGTGGTTTAGCAGTTATTTTAAGTTTAGCAACAATTGGAAATGTCCTAGTTAAAACAGCAGTCAATGCCAAAGATTTGAAAGCAGAAGATATAAAAAAGGATTGCGGCTGTGGTTGTAATAAAGGGAGTTGTAAATGATGACTCCAAATGAACTTATTGAAATTGATGGTTATAGTCCTCTAAGGGCTGAGAAGTATATGGATATGATTTTATTTTATGTTGGCGAAGGTGCTGATTTAAGGTATGCACATGACAATAGAGGTAGGCCCACAACTGAAAGACAATTATTAGGTAATTCTCCCCATTATAAAAGTGTTATTAATCCATTAGGGATTAGAATGAATGATATTGATATTATTATGAATTCAGGAAAACCTGAAATCTTACACAAAGAATGGGATGGTAAATATATTTTGTTTGAAGATGGCGGAACATTCACTACAGGAAAACCAGTAAATTATTTTGATTCTACTATTGAATACTTTGATGCAGAATCTTTTGAGGCTGAAATGAGTTGCCCACCCGCCACTCAAGATGTAGCCATTAACACTAAAAATAGAAATGCTACAATTAAGGAATATGGCTATGGCCCTTTAAATGTAGATGAACCAGATGATTTCTGGGAAAAAATTGCTAAACAATGGGAAACTAGTGTAGATGCTGCAAAGAAATCTAAGTGTGGAAATTGTGTCGCTTTTGACAGGTCTCCAAGGATGAAAGATTGTATGCCTGGAGAAACTTCTGATGGTGAGGGAGTATTAGGTTATTGTTGGATGCACCATTTCAAGTGTCATTCAGCAAGAACTTGCGACACTTGGGCTAAGGGAGGTCCTATTAGTAAAGATAAAGTTTCAAACGGTTGGCAAGAAAGAGCATTTGCAAAGAAAGAAGCCGAATCATCACCCAATGTCGAAGATGAACTTATTAGTCAAAACGATATTTGGTCTCCTGAAAAAGAAGCGATTGAACAAATCAAAAGAAGTCCAAAACTTATGGAAGAGTTTCCTATGATTGGAGAAGATTCACAATGGAATAGAGATAAAGTTAATGAATGGAGCCCAGAAAGGCAAACTATTGAAGAGATTAGAGGGAACTCTATGTATGAGGATGAGTTCCCATATTTAGGAGACCACCCTGGATATTATGATAATGATGGTAATTGGGTTGAAAAATACAATCCAGAGATGTATGAACCCTATTATGAATATCAATTACCTTGGTGGATTCAATTAGGAATTGGAATTGGCAGCGTAACAGGATTAACTTATTTACTAAGTAAGATGAGTAAATAAACATAATCTTTATATATCGGTTTGAATGATTATATATTATGGTTAGGTCAAATAAGATTTATTATTTTGGAATCGCCGCATTAGTGGCTGGATATTTATTTAGAGATAAGATTTCATTTGGTGCAGATTCTAATGGTAAAAGTATTATAGATACCATTAAGCAAAGATTCACACCTGCCGAATTAGAACAAGTAAATAATGAAAGAAGTGGAGCGACAGTAGATGTTATCCCTCAATCATTAGTATCTTCTTACCTAGGTCAAGAGTTCTTAGGATTAGACAGAGCAGACAGAGTTGTTAATATGTCTTCTTTTGGGACTGGAGTTGCAGATGTAAGAGTTGAAGTAGTAAATCCTTATGATTATGAATTAAGTTCTGAAGACTTTAAAGCAGATACTGTAGGGCAAGAATCCATTTCTGGGTTAAACTTAAACATTCTTAAAAGTGTGAGGCCTATACCTGTCAATCCTAGTATGAATCTAGACATTATGGCTAATGAAAGGTCACATAGCGATTTACTAAAGCCTTCTGATAATGCAGGATTTACAGATGGAGTTATGACTAAAACTTTGGCAAATTGGAAAATGGACCACCACATCCAAAGAGAAGGAAATGATGTTGCATTTGCAATTCCTATGAATGGTTCTGCAAGAAAACAATTGAGGAAGGTATGAGTATACTTTATATAGTTGAAGGAGAATGATTTAATATGGCCAGAGAAAATTATAATGCTGCATATATAGGTAGTGAAGATTTTTGGGGTTTTGATAATGAAACCTTTAATGATGAAACCAATTTCTATGCAGATGTATGGGTTGTAGACTCCAAGGGCTCTAGTAAAGATACTATTGATGAGCAAAATTTAAATCCTTGTGCATTATACTACGAAGTTGCAAAGACAGACGACCACCTTTTTACACCTACTGAAATTATTTATGATAATGAGGCAGGAGTGTTACTAATTGTGGGTGAGCAAGGAAGGATTGGAGAGCCAGATGTTACTGCAGAACAAAGAAGATTCTACTCTATCGGTCAAAAGGCTAGAAGATATAAGCACATGACTGATGGTAAAGAATCAAGAGAAGCAGGAAGATTTAAAGTTGATAAAATTGTAGTTTCTAATGATGCTCAAAAGAAAGAAATTGTCGAATATCTAGAAAAGATTGAAGAGGAACTTTCAGCCGCTGCCGAATCTTGGAGTGCTGAGGGAGAACATCAAGACTTTATGGAAGTGTGGGATGCTGATAATATCGATAGGATAAACCCTGTATTTGTAGAGGGTGCTGAAGATGTTCACGGTGCAGAAGGTATAGAAGATAGTCTATTAGGTCAGAATGATGAAGGTTTAGTAATAGGTCATGCAGCCGAAGGTTGTGCAAATTGTGGCTCATCACTAGTCTTAAATGCAGAAGGCCATTCCGATTGCGGATGTGGAACTAATGAAATGAAGAATGCTGAATCATTTAACATTGAATCTGCATTTATTCACAATGCTGAAGGAGATTCCGAATCTTGGGCTGTCGAAGTCCATAACTCCGATGGTGGAGTTTTCCTAGCCGAATTGGATACTGGAATAATCCTCCACAACAATTCATCGTTTGCTGCAGAAGATACATCAACCCTTAGTGCTGAAGAATTAGATTCAATATTGGCAATTGCTGCAGAATCAGAAGGAACTCCTACTTACACATTTGATGCAGATTATGATGCCACAGCATATGACCCCACCTCACATGACCCCGTTAATACAAATCCAATTACTGAACCTCACGAAGCAGAAGATATTGTAGAGTTTATTCAAGAAGTATCCCCATTCCAAATGAATGGTTGGCTTGCTTCAACACTTGTAGTCGGTTCCGCATTAATGTTTGGAAAAATGATGAAAAAATAGAAGCAGTTATATAGGTAGTAATTCTACTTTAGTAATATGAGTAGTAATTATACCATTGGCCATCAATTGGTTATTGAAGGTAGAGCAGATGTTTTTGATTTTAGAAATTATAATTCATACCATAGATTAATATTTTATCCTAAATGGTTTAATGAAGAGTATGCTAAGTTTTACAAGCAAGTTGTAGATATGGCTACAAAGAAAAAACCTTTCAAATGTTCAGACACATTTAAAATTCAAGCAGGATATCCTCATGAGGTAGAACAGTTTCAAAAACAAAGAATTAAAGAAAATGGTGTCAAAAGAGATTATTTGTCAAATAAGAGAAAAACTTTAATTCCTAAATTAGATATACAAAGGTTTATTAAAATTGATTCTTATAATCAAAATCCACTTGTTTTTACAACTCCTAAAGAATCACAATATATTAGAGATATTACTATTGTAGATTATGAATCACACAAAACTTTATCATTTGTATATATTTTAAATAGAAAGGCTCAAGTTATTTGCTGTTGGTCTGAACCTAAAATTAAGGGTAAGTATAATATGGAATTACCTAAGAATATTATTAAAAAACATACCTATAAAACGGAATAAAGAACCAAAGATTTAAATATCGGCATGAGTAATTGTCCTATATGGATGAAGTAAATGCTGTTGAAACTCCTCAAATTGGTAAAGGTGTAGTATCTAAGCCTGAAGTGGGTAAAATTAATCCTATTGAGCAACAAGCAATGGATGAGGCTAGAAAGGAACAAAACAGAATGAAAGCCATAGAAAGAGATGATAAAAAGTTTGCCGAAGCCTACTCTACATTTAAGAGTGAACAGGATGATATTATTAAAAGGGCTGAGAAATCAATTCCTAAAAATTGCCCTTCTTGTCAAATGGTAATTCATGCAGCAGAAGATAAATCATCGATGAGAAAAAATAGTTCATGCTTTACTTGCCATTCAGAAACTGAGAAACACAAGACACAAGTTATGTTGGCCGAAGTAGAATCTAAAAAATTAGAAAATATTGGCAATTTAGAATTATCAGATTATGAAAACTGGTTATTTGGAGATGAAATGGGTCATAGGTCTTTGGCTGTTTTAATGGCTAAATTGAAAACTGCAGGTTATGATGATTATAAGCCTTGGCAAGTTTCTTTGGCTGCATCATCTCATAGTAAGGCTAACTATAATCAAACAGATTTATTACAAACTAGACATGCATTAGAAAGAACTCCTATTGCTAGAATTATAGAACATATTCCTAGAGATATGAACGGTATTAAAGAATTAGTTGCAACAGTAAAAAGGGCTGAAATGCAATATGAGATGAGCACACCTAAGAAAACTGGTAATAATGTTATCTATGCAGTCGCAGGTATTGGTTTTGTTTCAGCGATAATCCCTCTATTTTTAAGTAGAAGGGGTTGATTATATGGTTCATATTGTTATTCCAGAAGATAGTGATTTACAAATACCTAGATTTTTAGATGTTTCAATCCAAGATGCTGGTAAATGGATGTCTATGGTTGAATATGATTATTTAGTAAGGATGATTGAGGGAAGAGATTATGGAGGCACTTTAAATCTTGATAATTATATCGTTAACGAATTTAGAGAGCCAATCGCTTTGTTTTTCACAACTAATGTAGATATTACTGAAACAGGTAGTGGTTGGAAACACTTAATGGTATTGGAAGCGCATGTTAAAACTGAGGGAATATTTATCGAGGATATATATAGAGTAGGATTTTTAACTAAAGACTTGCCAAAAGGTAAGGAATTACAAACTGTTAGAGAAGAAATGAAAACATTTGATGCAAAATATTATTATGCTTTAAAGGATGGTCAACATATTAAAAAGGGATGGTTAGGTTATGTAAAAGGGTATAAAGGTTTAATAACTAGGCTTGATGAATGGTGGATTACATTTGGAGGAGGGGTATGATATGTATAAGGCAAAAGACTTTAAGCCAACTGATTATCCTAATATTTGGTCGGGTATTGCTCAAAGTAAAGATGGCCAACCAGGAAATTGGGTTGATGATACAGAATATTATCAAATGTGGGATGAGGGATGGAAATACCATGAAATGATGCAATATAGATACGATAAAGATTTTTATATGGTTTTTAGTGTAGAAAATAATCAAGCATCAAAATATAAATACACCCACCTATACATTAATGTAGGTGTAATAGATGATGATGTTAATTTAATTGAAGTAAAAATAATGGGTAAATCTAATAATAAACCAAAATGGGATTATTATGGTTGGCCTGAAAATGCAATAGCACATAGAATCTCAAATCATAAATGGATGTATAATAGTCAATTCGGAGACAGATATTATTTAGGTGTTGAAGATAATTTAGATGCAGTAAAATGGAGCGTATTATATGTATCTATCTGGGAATGTTGGGAGTCATTTGATAATATAGTTCAAATATAGGTGATAATATGAAAAAAATATTTAGTAACGAATTAGATATCGATGGTAAAACCATGACAAAAAATAAAGATTCACAAGCACAAGCACCTTCCATCTACATTTCAGATGTAGGTGATTGGATGAGTATTAGATATTGGAGTGATGTCAATAGAGATTATGAAGATATCAATGTTTCTGAAAAGAAATACCATATCTTATTTAGTAATGTAGGTTTAAAGAACCATAAAAGAGATATTGAATTAGAAGATTTGTATTTGGTGGAGGTAGTCCATAGGGGTTCTGAAATTTACATTGAAGATTATTATCATCTTGATTCATTGAAATATGATAGGTGGAGTCTAATGAAGGTGTTGGATAAAATAAAATATAATGCCCAATGGATTGAGCAATATGAACAAATAGATTTGGATAATACTTATTTTATACATGATATTACTAGTTTTGGTAAACTTGCATTATCTGTAATTAATATTATAAATAAGATAGGACCTAATGAACCTTTGGCAAGATATGAACTTGGTTATTAAGTAATCTTTAAATATCAAAAACAATAAGTTATAACTATGAATTTAGACCTTGCAATTCAAAATAGCCTAAAGGGTGGTATTATGAAGAATGCTATGCATAGCGTAGTTTCTGATTATGGAAGAACTTTTGAATTACATTCAGTCACTACTAAAAATGCTGAGACTGGATTTCCAATCCCTCAATCTGTAAGTATGTTGAATAATCCACTTACTAAAATTACACCTATGAGTTATAGTTCAGAAAGTGTGGATAGGTTGGGTGCTGAAGGGCATGGTAAGATTTCAAATGGTATGAATATACTAAAGGCAGGTAATCCTAAAACTGGATTTGAAGCAGAACTAGTAAAAAATGCTTTACACCTAGGGGCTGATTCTTGGACACCAGCCCCAATTAACAATTCCCATTTCGATGTATTAGGCAATAGGACTACAAATCCTCTAACTAGTGCCATTGGAAACTTAACTAATTCTCCTAGTGTAAATATGAATGGTGTTAAACTACATAAGACTAGGAGGTTTTAGGTCGAAGTCTTTATATAGTCGTATCGGGTAATATCAAAATACAGAAACCAAACAAGGTGAATAAATATGGAACTAATGAATACAGCACAAGAACTCCCTCAAATCGCACTCGGCGCAGCAAAAATGGAAACCCTATATGGTAGTATCGCAGGTATTGTAGTTGGTGCTACACTTGGTGGTATTGTTGCTTCAAGAATCTCATTCTCAGGTAGAATCGGTAATGTTGCCGCATCTACCATTCAATTCTTAATTGGTGCTGGCCTTTATGGATACGGACTAATGGGTAGAGTTGACAGACCTGCCCTAAGAAGTGCAACTCAAATTTCAGGAGTAGTTATTGCAGGTATGGGTCTTGGAAGACTCTTAGTTGAAGCAGGACTACCTACATTCGGACTCGGTGCAGAAGAATCTGATGCTAGTTTAGTAGGACATGGTGATGATGGAAGAGTCGTCGGCCATGCTGCAGAATATGATTATGCACCTGCCACATCCGTAAGTGGGGATGACCCTACTATGGAAGAAACTGGTCCTGTATGGACTAATACCACAATGTCAGGAGTTGAAGACCCTTGGCAATCACACACAGATGCTGGAATGATTGTTCCAGGTAGCGTTGACCAATGGATGGGTAGCGCAGAACAAATGTCCCCACTTCCTGGTGCTATACTAGGGAACCATGTGCAAGGTTCGATTGGCAATGGGAGTGTTATAGGACAATAAGGTGATTTAAATGATGATAGATAGAATGTGTAGTTGGACAGAAACAAAAGAAGGCCAAATGGCTTTAGCGGGCGTAATGACTCTTATTGGTATTCACCAATTTGATTTCCACGCAGATATCCCAGTAATTGGTTTCTTTAGTAAAAGTAAATTTGGTTCCATGCCTCTGCCAGTAGTAGGAGTTACTCCACTACAGGCTCTAGGTGCAGTAGCAACAGTCGGTGGCGCTTGCCTCCTTACTTCTTGCTGCTTTCCAAGAGGAATGATGGAAATGAATGAAGCAGAATGGTGGTGATGATAAAATGAATACAAGAAGTGTAATTATTGGTGTCGCTCTCCTTAGCGTTGGGCTAGTAACTGCTGGTTTTGCTGGAATGGTAGGTTCGTGGGTTAACACAGAACTTGTAAGTATGGGTGGATTCACTTTGACTCCACTAAGCCTAAGCGGTGTAATGGTTGCAGCGCTTGGTGCTACAATGCTAATTCCAGGAGACCCGCTAGGTTTCGGCTACCTACCCGTTGGTGGTAGTGCGCTAATGGATAGTGAATACTACTACTGAGTATATCAGTAGGCTAGTTAGTATCTAATCTCAATACCCTTGAGGGGGATTTGAGTAGTTCCCTCTTCCCAATCGGGCGGAGGGATTTTTTTATTTAAATATTTTTCAATAAATAAAACCTAAAATCACGAAAAACTGCTCTTTTTATATACTACCTTGTCTTACTTATAAGTAAAACCTAAATTTTTATCGCAACCTTTAAGTAGTCCAAAAGACTAATATATATTGTGCAAAGGTTTAAATGCCCAGTCGTAAAAGTAGATTAAAAATATAAAATACAACAACAAAATATGGAATGGTGAAAAATAAATGGCAATGAGAAGTCAAGTATATGAATGGATTAACCACGCAGCAACAGCAATGACTGTTGCAGGCGCAGGTAATTCCATGACCAGAAGAAGCGTATCGGGAACCCTACCACAAGATGTCACAGCAGATAAAGACTTTGACATTTTTATTGGTGGACTCGGAAACAACATTACTAAGCCAGCGGAAACCTCCGCTACTCAGTTCGTAGTTATTGAAGATTTGGCTTGCAGCCCACACAATGGGATGCATGTTCAGGTTAGAATCAATACTACAGATTATTTCCAAAACCCCGATGTTACTGACCAAAAAGGAATACCAGGTGTAGCATCCCCTTACCCAAGAGGATGCCCTAAATTAGTGAGCACAGCCCACGCTATCGAAGACGATGGTGATGATGCCTTGCTCCCTTCGTT
>Ga0209337_1001305_pt1 | contig 19076 bp, 22 predicted proteins | sample LinPmetageLP53_FD_184044 | JGI IMG/M metagenome (GOLD analysis project Ga0209337, IMG submission 184044) | Marine viral communities from the Pacific Ocean - LP-53 (SPAdes) (version 2) | ecosystem: Environmental > Aquatic > Marine > Oceanic | place: Pacific Ocean | collected 2010-02-08 | reverse complement strand
ACGAGCGTGAGAGCGTTCTGTACAAGTCTACGATGCGTGGACATCCCTGCACTCAGTGGGTGATGAAGAACCTCCAGAACTACCTCTGGCTGTCCTCTCATGCACTAGAGTTGTGTGAGGAGTATACGAGACGATACGACAAGAGGCACGGTTCTCAGGACGTTATCGAATACCTTCATCACAACTATCCCAAGAATCTGCCTAATGCTCCAGTACATACTGACTTCGCACAAGCAATGCCTGAAGACTACAAACGGCAGGATTCAATAGAAGCCTACAGGCAATATTACATTGGAGATAAACTTAGGTTTGCTCGATGGAAAACATCAGACAAAGTTCCTAGTTGGATTGACAGAGAACTTCAGCCTCTATAGCTCAGTTGGTAGAGCATCGGCCTTTTAAGCCGCTGGTCGCAGGTTCGAGTCCTGCTGGAGGCATTACGATAGAAAAAAAATTAAAAAATTCAGAAAAACTCTTCAATAGGGTTGACAAAGCAATTTAAATATAGTATAATATACACAGTCGAGTTGAGGAACACGGATGCGATTCCAAGACTCTTAAATGAAAACAGCATCCACCAATGGAGTATTGCCACTATGAGCAACACCACTACTAAGCGTCGTAAGGTCATGAACTACCTCTCAAACGGTAAGGGTCTTACCGCCCGCGAAGCAAAGAGCCGATTCGGCGTCTCTAACATGCGTGCTACTATCAGTGACATCAAGATGCAGGTTGAGCAGTACGGTAACTGGGAAGTTGTAACGGAGAAGACTGTCACTGGCATGACTCGTTACTTCATGAACGACACCCACCCAAGCCGTAAGTTTAGTTTCGATAAGAACGGTAAGCGAGTAGCTGTCTGATTCTAACGGGAACTGGGAGGGGGTAGCACAGCGATATGTGCTAAGAAGAGAATGTTCGCCTCTTCGCCCCCCTAATGCAGCGCCTATAACTCAATTGGTAGAGTGTTAGTTTTCCAAACTAAATGTTGACGGTTCAAGTCCGTCTAGGCGTTATACTGCTCGATTCTTATTTCATAATACCATCAGCGGGAGATCCAAGATATGGAGGAGAGTCTTGTGAACACCCGCTGGTGGTTTTTAGTTTAAGGAGTTGTTTATGGGTGGACAACACCATGCAGGCAAGGGTGATAAATACAGAAAAGTAGATCTCGATAAGTATCGGGAAAATTATGAAAAGATCTTCGGATCCAAGAAAGGTAAAAAAAATAATGAACATTCAGATCGTAAGACTAAACAGCGGAGAAGAAATTCTCGCTGACGTAGAAGTTAAGGAAGATTCTGTTGTCGTGAAGAAGCCATCGCTCATTCTCCCCACGGGACAAGGAAGCATTGGTCTGATGCCTTGGATGCCTTACGTAGATGTTCCCGATGGTATTGAAATTAAAAACAGTTTCATAGCGTTCACAGTGAAACCCCATGGCGAACTTATGAACGAATACAACAGTGCATTCGGTAATGGTATTGTTGTTCCCACGAAGCCATCCGTAAGCGGACCTGCTCTAACATTGACTGAATAGAATTTTGTGCCCGTAGCTCAGTTGGATAGAGCAGCGGACTTCTAATCCGCAGGTCACACGTTCGAGTCGTGTCGGGCATGTACAGAGTGTAGCACAGTTTGGTAGTGCGTTGCGTTTGGGACGCAAAGGTCGTAGGTTCAAATCCTATCACTCTGATTGAGTTTACTGATGAGATACATAAATAGTATAAAGGGAGATCAATATGTCCTCAGCAAAGTATGATATCAGCGCAGATCGCGGATCAACTTTTAAACTATTTTTAGAATATCAAACATCTGGATCTACAGGAATAGACCTCAATGGTTATACTGCGGATATGCAGATTCGCAAATCTACAGATGCAGTAGAGATTCTTGCCCACTTCACGGGAGGTACAGCAGTTAGGGGACTTACTGGTGGTGGCATAGATGGATTCACTCTTCCGCTTGGAGGTTCAGCAGCAGTTGGTGGTATTTATCTAAATGCAGGATCTACAGGTTCTATTGGTCCTACTGGTGGATCTACTGGTGGGATCTTCGTTAGTGCAGATGTCACCACTATGAAGAATATTCCATCTGGTAGACACTTCTATGATCTTGAAATTACTGAAACCGATGGTTCTGTTATAAGAATTGCAGAAGGTAGATTTAACGTATCTTCTGATATTACGCGATGAGTAATAAACTAGTAATCCACAATACTAATAATGAACCGATGACAACAAAAATTGCATCATCGGAAAGTTTTAAGTTGAAGGTGTACTATGATGAAATCGATAATGCCAGTACAGATCAAAATGGCGTTCAACTTAAAAGATTAAAAACACAAAGTGAAACATTTCGGATAATTGGCATTTCCAAAGCAAAGATTATATCTAACAAGGACAGCACTAAAACTCTTTTTACTGATTAGGAGATCGTAATGGAATTTTTGAATGAAGATGATACTTGTTTCGTGACAACAAAGATCATAAGTAATGATGATAGATCACGTTGGACAAATGAGTTTAATGCTTGGGTATCTGAAGAGGGGCAAAGAATTGTGAAGAAGAGTGCGACTGGAGATAATCCAGATCCAAAATTGAAGACCATCTATGGTGAATGGTATTCTACAGATGAAGCCTTATGTCAGAAGGAACCTCACTGATGTCTAATGAATGGTTATCGAGAACTACGTGGGACGGTAAAGAACTTATCTTTGTAAGACAACATCATTGTTATGAATTAGATTCGTCCACATTACGAGACATTGCAGAATCTAGAATTCGTGAATGTGAGTTCGAGAAGCAACACTGGATTGATCTTATTGAAAAGAGAAAGAAGTTCTTTAACGATAAGGAAAGTATGAATGCTTGAACAGCAGTATGCAATGACACTATTAATTTTAATGACGTTTATAAATGTAATTTTTATAGTCGTTGTGTTCTCAGGAATTCTTCCAATAGAATACGGAATACCTCTTGCATTCCTTTGTATGTTTGTTATGATGGGTAAGGTAAAGAGAGATCTAAGATTCGATGTAAAACTGTGGGAGAATGCCTACAAGCAAAATGAAGATTGAAATTTAACCTCGACTCAAATACGCAGGCAGTGTTTTGATAACATTCCCCGCCTTCTCTCTGCGCCCCACAGTGATGAAAGTTTGAGTCGAGGTTTTTTGTATACATAAGTTGCATCATACAGTTTCACGAAAGGAAACAAATATGGAAAACTTCGATTTGGGTGATATTGTTGGGACTATTTTTTATACCCTAGTAATTTTCGGTCTTGGCGCACTTTGTGGCAAGAAGATTTGGTACTGGGTACGAAAGTTTTTCCCTTGGAACAAGGATTCCTGATTACTCGTCTATATCCTGTTCGTATAATTTAAATGTAACATCGGAGACATCACCAAGATATTGAATGGTGATGTTTCCATTTTCTAAACCATTTGATTCAATGGTGAAGTCAAACAACTGACCACTTTCTGGTGCTGCATAGTCTATACGATAATCGTTTAAGTTTTCTTCTTCGAGAGGTCGATATGAAATTGGTACGTATTCCATACCCTCCGGGTTTCCTTGAGCTAACGAATTTTTGATTATCTTTTTATTTACAAGGGTTATGGTAATTTCATCATCAGTTTGCCAAGAGGAAGTGTCCCATGAGGCAATTTCTTCGTTATACATTACTACCTTGTAGTTTATTTTGTCATCTGACGTGTATTGCTTCAATGATCGATGCTTTGAGAAAATTTGTGTTTCTCCAAGACGTACATTAGTTACTTGCATGTAATCGAACGTATTTCTCCAATGTTGGGCAGCATCATAATTAGATCCATTCCATCTAAGAACTTCATCAGTTTCACTGATGTCAAGTAATACGGCACTTACATTCGCCAATCCAACCGATTCATTTGTGTAGTTGGTATTCATGAAACCATAATTATCATCGAATTGTAGAATTTCTCCGGAATAGGCAGGAACAACTGTTCCTTTGCACGAGATTAATCCACTGTAATCATAATTTGCAAACTCGGTGGAACCATTTCCGTTGTCTTCTAGATTTACTGTAAAGTATATTTTGTTAGGTGAAGACTTTTCCTCTACCACGATACCTTGATCGTCTTCAGGAATCCACTGGTTTATGTTGTATACGCCCCATCTTAAATTTCCGTTGTCTTCAGTTTCAAACCAGTTACCACTAACCAGTTCGGTGGAAGTTACTCTGTTACCAATTACAATTGTAGAATTGGCAACTTCCGGTGATGAGGAGTATAGACATGGTGGTCTATGTGGAATTGCTTTTGGATATTCAATTGCAACTCCGTTGAATGCATTTTTATCATGTACGTGATCAGGTTTAAGTTTAAACTTCCCTTTACCTGATGTTCCATAGTCACTGTTTGGACCATCGCTATGATCAATGACTACGCTTGTAGTGTTGAAGCGGTTTAAGTATCGGTATGCCTTTCTCCAAGTCGTAATTCTTTCATCTTCTGAATTAAAAGTTGACTGTATCCCGGTATGTAATTTTCCGTGAACATGTGCAAAGTTCATAGAACCACCTACGGGTGCTAACTCATCATTTCCTATGAATATGGCAGCCCCTTCTTCTCCAAAAGCGTCTACCTGAAGTCTGTTTGCCGAAAAGTCTACTTGGTTCCAAGTTAGATAAGTAGGATTACCATCGGTGTAAGAACTATAAAACTTGTAACTATTCCCTTCGGTGCTTACATCATCTAAAGAACCGAAATTAGGTACTCTATATTTTATTGTTAGTCTGGGTCTTTTAGATACGTTGGTTATATTGTTAAAAAATTCATTACTAGTTTCAGTAAAACCTAAACCATCTTGCATCTTTATTTCATAATAAAATTTTCTTAAATCTAAATTTAATGCACCCTTTTCCCATTTATTTAAAATCTTAAAGGTACGTCCATTGTATGGACTACTACCACCACCTTCTGAATTACTTACTTGAATATAGTCACCAATTTCACCAAAGTTTTCTTTGGACTCAATGAAATCTCCACTTACAGTTGTGTATGATGCTGCTGAGGGATTCCATTCTACTAGTCCTCCGTTTGTTCTTATTTCTATTCCTTCACCCGGACCATCATTACCATCCGAAGCATTGTAATAAAATCTCATAACATCATATTCATCTCCCTCGGTATAGGGGAAATTATTTGGATCTCCAGTAGTGGGAGATGTGCCACCTTTTATGATGTCATATGATTCATTGTTATATTCGGATCTGTCTATAGGGGAAACATATGGGAATGGTCTGTAAATTCTTGTTTGGTAATCAGTAAGGTCTATGAGATCAGATGAGCTAATTGGATCTGGTTGAAATTTTCCCCAATTTAAGTAATAGGTAATATCCTTGTTTAAGTATTCGTGTAATACTTCTTGATATTTCAACGCAATATCATAGTCCTCTTGTGGAGAACCATCTGGGGGTGAAGTTAATATTACATGAATTGCAGTTTCTCTCAGGAACACTTTATACATTGGTGTTCCATCATTCCAAAATGATCTTGGACCACTTACATCGTTTGGCCAAACATATGCATCTGATGGTATGGGTCTATAGTCTGCTTCATTTCTGAAAATGAGATATCCGGGAGTCTCATCTTCACTATAATTCATAGACCGGAAAAAGAATAAAGATCTTGCACGCTGTGAATAATTGTTTCCGTTGTATGGATACCATTCACCGTAGTTAGAATTATAAGGAATAGAAGTTAAGGGCATAAATCAATATCCTAATGCATATACAACTACAACGGTTCCTGCGTTGGCAAATAATGTTACGTTACTCATTTGAGATGTTTCCAAGAATAATTCTTCTCCGGGGAATAACACATATCCATTACTCACATTTACTCCGGGACCACCAACATATACTCGCACGCTTGAATCCGGACTTAGCTTAAGTTTTACACCTGACTTCAGACTTGCAGTGTTGCTTAGTGTAACTGTCTTGCCGCTGCTATCATTTGTAGCAAGATTTACGTTTTCAGTTTGCAGGGCAGATGGGGGATCAACTTCTACCTTAACATTAGGACCAGTCCATGTTGGATTTGTATTCTTGTTTGTCAGGTAACCATGGATTTCATTAATCCTACGAATGACACTAGATTCGCTGGTTCCCAATGTTCCGAGAGAATCTCTCATTCCACTGAAGTTTGTAAACTCATCAATGTCATCAAGTCTGGCTGCAAGTTCGTAACCAAGAGTTGGCATGTCGTCACCAGTCGAAGTTCTTGCAAGTGTTATACCATTCAGTCCTTTAAATTCAGCTAGAAGATCTGTTAGTGCTGCGGTTAATCCAAGAACATGATGGAACGCCTCGCTCGTAACTCCAACTGGTAATCCTGCTTCGAGAGATGCGGGATGTGCGCCCATTACTCTTACTGGAGAATCTACATATGAACCTGCGGTTCCTGATACGAACACTCCCGGTATAGTAACTGCTGTGTTTGCGTCTCCGACACATGCACCTTGAATGACTAGGTTTGTTCCAGACTTGGGTGTTACGTCTACTTCTGCTCCAACCGATACGGATACTTCTAAAGCAGCATCGGTGATGGAAACTTTCAGAGCATCACCAGACACACCAATTGGGGCTATTGTACCACCTTCTGAATGGTAACTTACAGGCGCTGCTGAGAATCCGTGGAAGTAAGCCTTAATTGATTCAGAAGAGTGTCCGGCTACATCAACTTTAGGAGTGTAAGAACCGAAAGTTACTCCGATGAATCCTTCATCGGAATCAGATGGTCCTTGAGTTCCTCGTATTATAACTGGATTTAAAGATGCTCCGGCAGAACCAGCAAGTCTTCCTTGAACCTGTAGGGCATCAGCACCAGAGATACCACTTGCTTCGGTTAGTGCTACTGCAAGCTGGTCTCCACCTTCTCGAAGTTCTCCTCGCTTGTACCTATAAACAAATTTGGCAGCAGTTCCACCCGCAGAGTATATCATCGTTGGTAGTGCGCCAGTAACACCTGCGGTTACACTACCTCCTGCAATACCTGCATTTACATGTCCGTGAATTACAATGTGATCACTGTTATTTGCAGATCCATTTGCAGTAGCGGGTACTACAGTTAATCCTCGAATATCCAAATTAGTTGACATCACTGCTAGTGGTCCATCTGCACCTGTGATGGCAAGTGGCGTATTAGCAGTAATACCAATCATGTTTCCGACGATACCAATCGAAACACCATCCGCAGTTCCTTCGATTAGAATTGCTCTCGGCGCTCCTGTTGTACCAGAAACTGCTAGGAATCCACCACTGGCTGCGATACCAGTGTTGGTTACTTTTTGCGTTGCTGAAAGCGTAATCGAAGCAGTAAATCCAGAGTTGGTTATGGCAACCTTAAGTGCATCACCAGAGATACCAACGAACGTATGTCCGTGGGAGTTTGCTGGTCCAGAAAGCATTGCGGTTACTGGATACCCTTGGGTTATACCACGAACAATTACACCGTCGAATACGCTAGGTGATACGGCTCCTGCTGTTTGACCGAACGTAAGATCTCTAATACCTAATCCAGTGGTCACTCCGCCAAAGGTTGATGTAACACCAACGAGGGATCCTTCTACTATTTCCACTGCACCAGTTACACCAATAATGTCACCAGCAAGCACTCCAGTGGAGGCAACGTAAGTCGCTGCCAAAGCTCTCACTGTTGTAGTCAATTCGCCAGTTACACCAACAACATCACCAGTGAATGTTCCACCCGCGAATGAAGTAGTTAACGTTCTAGTATCAAGTGCGCCATCTTTAGTTGTGATTCCAATGAAACTACCACCGTCAACGGAAACATGACCAGTTACACCAACAACATCACCTGTAAATGTTCCACCGGCAAAAGATGAGGTTACGGTTCTGATTGGAACTGTATTGGTTCCGAATGTAACACCTACTTGGGTTGCACCTTGAATTCCTGAGATGTAAACGGGAGTAGTTGGTTGGTTGGTTCCCTTGATGGTAATTGCACCACCAATTGCGGTGTTGCCAGATACCATGAGAGGTATGGTTGCACCATGAACAAAACCACCAATATCAACTGTTCCGCCTTGAACTAGGAGGATTGGGTTGATAGATTGTGATTTGATGTTTACGTCTAATGCATTCGATGTCGCGGTGAGTGCAGTTCCGTCTTTATACAGTTGAATAGGTAAATGTTTGCCTGAAGTTGTACTTGCAAGGTTTACTGTACCATCCGCACCCCAAGCCACTTTCATGTACTGATAGTGTGCTGTTTCCCCAGAACCAACTTTAATAAAATCTGTGGCAACATTAGCACCTGCGGTACTAGTACCTACTGTAACTCTTACATTGTCGTCTTGGAATCCCATTTAATTTCTCTCCGCGTTTGAGAATGCATTATTCCTAGTATATATACTTGAAGCGTGATAGTATTTATGCTATACTTAATCCCGAGGGAGTTTATATTATGTTTGAAAGAATTGAAAGACTTTTTACCACAGATCTACAAGAATACGTGAAGTTGAATGGCGGTTCTTATATCGATGCCATAGTTGAGCTATGTGAAGAAAACGGTGTAGAACCTGCCGCTGCTGCAAAGTATTTATCAAAACCAATAATCGAGAAAATTCAGGCAGAAGGTGAAATCCTTAATATGTTACCTGAAACTCCAAAATTACCAATTTAAATATTGACATGGTACGATTCCGTGTTATAATTCTATCAGTGTTGGGGAGTTCCCAACAGTATCGTAAGGCCGAGGTAGCCCCTCGGGAAAGGAAACGCATATGAGTTTTGCAGATTTTAAGAACAAGTCCAATTCAAGTCTAGAAAGCCTCCAGAAGAAAATGGAGAACATGGACAAGACGAACAATTACAAGGATGACCGTTTTTGGCGTCCTGAACTGGATAAGGCTGGTAACGGTTTTGCTGTTATTCGTCTTCTACCAGCCGCAGACGGAGAGGATATTCCTTGGATCAAGTTGTACAATCACGGATTCAAAGGACCAGGTGGTTGGTTCATTGAAAATTCACTGACTACTCTTGGACAAAAGGATCCTGTTTCCGAGATGAACAGTCGATTGTGGAATAGTGGAATTGAAAGTGACAAGGACATTGCTCGTCAACGTAAGCGCCGTCTTAGTTACATCTCTAACATTCTTGTGGTTAGTGATCCTGCGAATCCTCAGAACGAGGGTAAGGTATTTCTCTACAAGTATGGTAAGAAGATCTTCGACAAGATTCAGGAGTCTATGAATCCTGAGTTTCAAGATGAAGAAGCAGTTAACCCATTCGATTATTGGAAGGGTGCAAACTTCAAGTTGAAGGTACGTAAGGTTTCTGGATTTGTTAATTATGACAAGTCTGAATTTGAATCGGCTTCACCTCTGTTTGACGGAGATGATGCCAAGCTGGAAAGTCTGTGGAAGACTCAATACAAGTTGGATGAATTTGTTAGTGAGTCGAACTTCAAGTCGTATGACGAACTTAAGGCTCGTCTCGACGCAGTTCTTCAGGGTGATGATCGTGGTGGAGAGACCACGGCAGAAACCGACACAGTGGAGAGTACTCCACAGACATCAAGTGCTTCGTCTGGAGAGGAGAATCTTAAGTCGTTTGATGAGGGAGCGGATGCAATGTCCTACTTCAATCAACTCGCAAGCGAAGATTGAGATTTTTAGAAGCACGGATTTGAGAGGGAGTAGGTTTAAGCCTGCTCCCTCTTTTTTTATTCAGCGGGTCCCGAACCAGATCGACCTGGTATTGGTATAGATCTACGAAGCGGCCTAGTATTGTTTGGAACATCAAGGATTGGTTGTGACTGTTTACCAACTTGCTTACTGATTGTACTGAGTGCATTACCAACTACATTAAACATTCTGACAACATCATCAGAAGTAGTCATAGAAGTTGAACTAATCTGATCTAGTCCCGACATGTTTGCTCTAAACGCACCCGGTGCTTGACTCATTTGTGATGCTGATTCTCGTAGAGATTCTAATGATCTTCTTGACATGTCCAGTGGAGACATACCAGAAAGGTCGACACCGTTTACGGTGCCATAATTTACACCATTATCGAGTTCTTTTATTCTGTCCTTGTGCATATTTGCTGCTGCAAGTATTGTACTGGGCTTAAATGTTCTCTGTCCGACCTCGGGGTTCATAAAGAAAGCTCCTGGTCCATACACACTTAAGAAGTCTTTTTGAGTTGGTCGAGTTGGTGGAGTTGGCATGGGTATACCTACACCACCGGCCCTGGCGGACGCCATAGCTATCTGTTTAGCTTCTTCATACTCCCTCATCTCTTGAATGTATTTCTTTTTTGAATCCTCAAAGAGCGGGAGTACAGTACCCATAAAGAACTGGGACATGTCCATGTGATACTTTCTTGGACCTTTACCCTCAGATTGCATTTGTTGCAATATTTGGAGTCTAGCACCAGTCTGATTACCAAGAAGTCCTCCTTTCATATCCTCTTGTATAGATTGAAGAGTAGCTTGAACGTCTGCGGATCTTCGTATAGTATCGGTAATACCGTACAGTCCCAATTCAAGTGGAATCGCCAAACCACCGACAAGTAACCTACCAGCACCCAAAGCCGCACGGCCTCCCATACTTGCAGCAGTTTTTGCTGCTGTTGCAGCCCTGGTCACAGCGGGGGGACGACGCGAAACACTTAGAGTTCCGGATCCGGCTCGGGTTGTACCCATGACTTTATCAACCATACCGCTAACAGTGGGAAATCCTCGGGCCCCGGCTCTTCCTATGGCGGAACTAGCCGCATCAGCACCTCTGGCTAATCCGCCTGCACCTGCTCTTGTTACGCCAATCAAACCCCGTAACATTTGGATAGGAATTCTTAAAGTCTTTCCAATGGTTCCTGCCAATGGTCCTCGAAGAACCTTTGCGTCCCCAAAACCTTTACTTAACGGGTTTATAAACGTAAGCAATCCAGAACCTTTAAGAAGTAAGGCTCCAAGAATTCTTTCCGAAGTCGCAATACCCATACCAAAAAGACCACCTCCGTCGCTATCCTTTTCTACACCCGCACCTATCCCCAGTTTCCTGAGTTCTGGATTTGTTTGTTGTAATGGAGAGGTTTGTCTTCTTCTTCTTGCCTCTAGTTCCTGCTCTCTTCTCTCTGACCTTGTAGTAGGATCATTCTCACCCATACCACCAAGAACTACATTCTTGGGGTTGTATATGTTGATTACGGAGTTCCTGACTTCTCTTGTTATTTCAAATTTCTGAGAGTCGGATATGATTACATCCTTAACATCATTCTTTAAAGCTGAGTTTACAGTCGAGTCATTGGAAGATGACTGTTTCGCACCACCGATACGACCACCAAAAGAAACTCGGTTTCTACTACCGTCACTACTTCCCGTAAGAAGTAAATTTTTAACCATTTTTGCAATTTCTTGACTCAATTATCGTTCTTTTCGTTTTGTTTGTTTATTTCATCGATTATCATGTCAATATAAATTTGTTTTTCCCACGGATATAGTGAATCTAATTCGGTCAAAGAGTATTTATGATAGAACATTAATTCATGATTTGATTTGTAATAGCCATATAGGTTTGTATGACTATTAATTAGATAAAAAAATCAATTAGGTTTTCCAAATCATTTTCTACCTTTTCATTGCACTTGGGGCATGTGTATCGTATTTCCAGAACATTTGAAGGCAGTTTACTCATAAATTGAGTATTTAACTTATTAAGCGTTTCACCCGTAAGACATTCTACAAACTCTTTTTTCTCTTCAGATGTGTAGTCACTGAATTTCCACACAGTCTCGGAGTCATATACTGAATCTATACATGCTGTTATCATCCCGATAGGATCAGTTTGATTTGCTGCATCCGGTCCTACGGTTTTTAGTGAGGGAGGTCTTAACTTAACTCCATATTTTTCATCAACCATAAGAGTATCGATTATGTTATCGTCTTTCTTTTCTTTCATCTTTTCAAGGTTGATTGCCACTTGTGTAGATTCTTCACAGTGTGGACATTTTAAGTTTGTTTTTACCTCTTCCCCGACAGATCTAGCTCGTATCGATACGATTAATTTTTCTAGATCAACGAGGGACAGTTCTTTAATGTCAATTTTATCATCGTAAAGACATTCTTCGCAGAGATCAACAATAGTATTGAAGATATTTTCTCTATCATCAGATTCCAGAGCCATCAGTAAGATTTTTTCTTCTTTTACCTTATATGGTCTGTACTTTACTAGCTTGTTTATCCCATTTAATTTTACTTTATAAACAGGCACTTCAATTTTCGGTAAACTCATAATTTCTCCATTTTGTTAATATACAGTAGTTTCACTAAAGGAAGTCTGGGTTGAAGTCCGAACCGGCGTTGAACTCACTCGTAGGATCATCAACTTTCTCGATGAATATTTCTTGTTCTCGGGTAAATACTTCATTGGCACTTGGAGGATTAGATGTTGGTGGTTCATCTACAAAATATCTTCTAAATGACAATTGCACTTGCATGGTAGCAATGGTATCGGTAAGTCCTTGGCCTACACTTACTTGTCCTATACCTTTAGGCCAAACTTCTGTTAGACGAACAACATATAAGTCCTTACCTTTGTAATCTTGAGCGTGTAAAAATGCTTCGCATTGATACGAATCTGGATAAGAAAATTCTTGTGTTGTTCTATTTACAGTTGCATCCATCCATCTCTCGAAGTATTGTCTTTCTATAAAATCACCAGAAAGTCTCATCGTAATATCAAGATCCCCACTGTACGTGGATTCATAAGCAACTTCGGATACAGGTCCAGCGGTTTTAAATGGTTCACTTGAGATGTTTCTGGAAGGAAAGAATACATTCTCCACAGAAAATATCATTTGGGTATCAACTTCTGATGGATTCCCCCCTTTATTTGGTCCGTATCCCGCCAGGTAGGGCAACTCGGGTATTTCCAACCTGAACCTACTAGGTTTATACATCTGAGCAGCTAGGCCCATTGCTTTTTGAATACTAGGTGTTGGCATTTATATTCTTCTTTCCTCGTCGGTTATGATTCTTCGTGAGTCATCCCAAACTTCTCGCTTCGACTTACCTTCAAATTTGGATATCGGAAGGAGTGCTGCCATTAACCAGTTTTCAACTGGTATCTGGACAAGTCTAGAGGCAACACCATCATATTTATAACGCTTGTAGATAGGTTTTATGAATTTATAGGCAGACATCGTTTCCAGTCGTGATAAAAGCTCATCTTCATCAACTTTTGAAAAATCAACGCTAGAAAATAACTTTTTCATGAAAGCTATTCTATACTTCTCCGGTAGATAGTGTAGGTTTAGACCAACAAACCCATCATTGGTTTTCCCTACCATGATAATTAGAGGTAACGCATCATAATATTTTAAATTACCTTTGGTTGTCGGTTCGTATTTAAACAAAAACATCCCACCACTTCCTATATCATAGGGACTTATTGCCTCATCTGATGTTAGAAGATATTCGGTAACTTCATTAGGTGTAAACTCTTGTCCACCAAAAGCAACCTCTATAGTTTTGGTAAAGAAAGTAATTATGTCATCGAAGGTAGATACCTCAAATCGTTTTACGTCTGAAGTGTCGCCCTCTTTGCTGGGATAGAATTTTTTGAAAGATTCTTTTAGACTAGAACCTAGATTTCTAAGCATCTGAAATCTTAGATCCTTTTTGATGAAGATGCTTCTTTGGTATATTATGCTATGAGTAGCATTTTCCATTTCTACGGCTCGTTCTTTTATTAGTAGTCCGTCTGACATTATGGTTGAAGTTCCTTTTCGGTTAGGATTTGAAATTCCCATCCACGATTTTTGGCATATTCAGTCGCTGCTTCCCATTTTGCAGAATTGACACCCCATGTTTTTACTTCATTAATATAACGTCTGGTTTTTCTTGGTTGTTTCTTTGGGGGTGAACATTGTTTCTTTGGTTTCACTTCAATCAACTTTACTGCTTTTTTCCCATCGGTTTTTAAAACCTCCACAATGAAGTCTACATAGTAACGGTGCATCTTACCGTCAATTGGAGATTTATAAGGAACAATAACTTCCTCGGATCCCCATGATAGTATCTTTTCGTTATTATCACAATAAACCATAAAACGACGTTCCCATAAACTACGATAAATAATCTTAGTAGGATCGCCTATATACTTTGAGGGATTTTTAGAATTGTATCTTCCCTTATAACTCATAGAAGTATGTATCTATAGGAGGCACTAAATGCCCGGTGCAGGATCAACATCAAGAAGAACCCGTGATGTATTTGCTAGGTTGAATAACGAACCTAAGAATGTATTTACCACATCGGAAGAGGATCTTCAATATCCTCAGAGTTTGGGTGGTGATGAATATAATCAGTTTGTTCTATTTACCATGTATGAGAGTGCCTCTGCTGAAATGAAAGAAATATCTAAGAAAGTGAGATTCGGACAGCAACAGCTAAGTTTAGAAAAAGCTGCTGCGGCAGAAGAATTTGCCAGTTCCGGTATTATTCAGGGCCTATTTGGAAAGGGAGTTGCTTCAGCTGTTGCTGCGGGGACGATTGGAGGATTGAAGGCGGGTGAAAATTTTATCGAGGGTACTTTAGAATATCTAACTGAGTTGTCAGTCGATTCGGGCTTCCTTGAAACAGTCACGGGGGGTGTATCCGCCATAACCAACTTTATCGGGTTCACAAATTCAGATACCTCTGCCCAAAAAGCCGCAATTGCCTTTCTTAAAACCGAGGAAGGAAAAGATGCTATTCGACGGGACGCTCAAGCCCTTTTTAATCCAGAGGGTGATACCACATATAATAATAATGTCGCTGACTATGGAGTAGCACGGGCGAATAAAGATCAAACAAAGCAATTCGTATCCCCCGACGAATCATTTCGTAAAGATCGTTCACAGTCTACCATAGACTACGCCGACAGTCTTGGTTTGGGTATAAAAGATAGAGAAGCCTCAGTTGCATATAATCGAATAAAAATGGGTGCCGCTACACAAAAGGCTCCAACGAATATTGCACTATACATTCCGAATAAAATTGTAAACAACGCAGGCATTAACTACAACGGAGTCGATTTCGGTACATTACAGGCGTTGAAAGGTATTGCTACTGGTGATCTTCAAGGTGCTGCTCCCATCTTTAAACGTAAATTGGGTGCTTTCGCAGATTCTGTTCTTTCTATCGTCGGAACAGATTTAAACTCAGAAGCAGCAATGCAGGCTGTAACTGGATTAGCAATAAACCCAAGACAGCAACAGCTATTTAATGGTGTCAATACTAGAACATTTGACTTTTCTTTTTCTTTTGCTCCAAGAAATCAAAAGGAAGCAAAAGAAGTAAATAAAATTGTAAGAGCTTTTCGTAGGTATTCTCACCCCGAAATTGCAATCAATGGTTATATGTTAGATGTACCCGCAGAGTTTGAAATACGATATTATAAAGTTTATAATGATAGTGTTACCAGAGAAAACTTATTCTTGAATAAAATTGGAAGGTGTGTATTAGAGACAATCAGTGTAGACTACACACCCAACGCAGTTATGTCAACCTTCCCGGATGGTAGTCCAGTTAGAACTACTATAGTCATGTCCTTTAAAGAACTTAGACCTCTCACGAGAGAAGATATTGATGAGGGTTATTGATGTATTTTGATAAATTTCCAGTATTAAATTATTTTCAACAGTTCGGTACAGAAAGTAGATTCCGAATTGTCACGGATATCATTCGTCGTGTTAAGATCGATGCTTATGGTAAAGATGAAAGTACTTTCTTCATAAAGTATGACACCCAAGACGGTGACACTCCAGAAATTATATCAGACCGACTATATGGTACGAGTGATTATTTCTGGGTAGTTCTTCTTGTTAATGAGGCATTGAATCCGTATTATGATATTTCTCTTGGATACTCGGCTCTCGACTCATCCATAAAGAGAAAGTATTTTGGAAAGTACTTCTATCTAACTGATATCAACGATGATAAACAGATATCAGGGTTGACTTTTAATATAAACGATACCATCTGGCATACAACTGGTTCGGCTGATAGCTACGGTATTACTCAAGAGTATTTTAGTCTGAGAGCTAGAGTAGTTGATCATGATCCAACTTATGCTAGAATTCTAGTTGACGGAGGCGGTTCCGCTGAATACCAAGCATTTGAAGTTGGTGATTATATTGGTATATACAAGGGAGATGATCCTGCAACAGCAAAGATAACAAGAATAGAAGATGGGATCTATGGACTTAATCACTTTGAAACGGCTACTGGTGGGTATATTGATCCTTTGTCAGCAATATCAGATGGAACCCCTCTAGGATTAACTGGCGCAACGGGAGACTTCATATCTACTCCACCTCAATTCTATCAAACTAGGTTGGGTACCTATCTTGGAATTAGCGGTGCAAGGAATACCGATTTCATAAAAACAAATTATGAAACTGAATCCGAACTGAATGATGACAAACGCTCAATCAACTTAATTCATCCAGACTATTTGGATGATGTTGTTAATGCTTTTGAATCTGTAATACAGGCCTAGAATGAAAAGAAATAAAACAAGAACATCTTATCAAAAAACTAACGATGTAGAAATCGTCAGAATGGATTTAATTCTCGATTCTGGTGATCGCATATCAATGAAGGATATGTACATTACGGTTGATTTTTACCAAGATATATTTGGAGGAATGCCATTACAATGTGAAATGGTGGTTTCTGATGGGTTAGATCTTTATGGTGTGCTTCCTATTAAGAATAACGAAATTTTAGACATTGAATTTTATACCCCAGGCTGTGATTCTGTCAGTAAGCAGTTAAGGTTATATTCAAGAGACGAAGTTGTACTAAAAGATTCGGGAACCAGTTCCACATATAAACTCTGTTTTGTATCTCCAGAAACTTTGATTAATGTAAACAAGAAAGTATCCAGATCATATACAGGAACACTATCTAATATATGTGGTGCTATCTGGAGTGAATCATTTCCAGGCAGCGATCCAATAAAATTAGAAAGTTCAGAAGACAAACAGACTCTAGTATTGCCTTACGCAACTCCATTTGATCATATTAATTTCTTAAGTAAAAGGGCCCTTCGTAAAGACGGTAATGAATGTAATTTTCTTTTCTTTGAAGACTTTAATGGTTTTAGTTTTGTGTCACTGGGAAATATGTTTGAGCAACCATCAAGAAAAGATGCTTTCTATAAGTATGGATCGAATCCAGACACCAATCAACTTGCTCCTACAGATCTTCTAGCTAAGAGATATATGATACAAGATGTTGACATACTTGGTAATGAAAATTATATTGATCAAATACAGCAAGGTATATACAGTGGGTTTGTTCAAAACTACAACATATCAACTAAAACAATTAACGGATATGATTATTCATATAACAAGGCGTTTGATGCCATATCCACATTGAATGAGTTTCCAATTACAAATAATGCCATATCTTCTAGTGTAGGGTTTTTATCAAACTATCAAGTTTACAATGGTAAATTTTATCCGGGATCTAAAATTCAACGAATGTCTCAGATCAATTCATTTTTGAATAGCAGGGTTCGTTTCGTTGTTTCCGGTAATAGTTCTTTGAACATTGGGGATAAGATAACTGTTCAATTTGAAAAACCAAAAGCATTGCCCGGTTCTAATTTTGTTGATAAATACCGTAGTGGGTTTTATTTAGTTTCATCGATAAAACATACACTAAGTAAAGTAGACGGATATACTATGACCGTAGAAGCCTGCACAGATTCCTATGCAGCACAAATTCCAGATGAGTCACGTTTTGAGACTGAAGTACAAAAAGGAGAATTACGATGAGTGACAAAATGAAGTTTAATGAATATCAGGAATATCGAGACTACGAAGTGAGAATTGAAAATTTAAAAAGCAGAGACTATACTGATTCTGAATTAGAAGAGTGGAGACTTTGGGCAGAAAAGTGGGCCAAACCTAATGTATAATATGAATGGGGAGTTCGTATGGTGGACTGGTGTTGTAGAGGATATCAAAGATCCAGAACTTATGGGTAGAGCCAGAGTTCGTATCGTTGGTTATCATACACCAGATCTAGCACTTCTTCCTACTGTTCAACTGCCGTGGGCGCATCCCATATTTCCAATCACTAGTGCAAGTACGCAAGGTAAGGGTTCAACAGTTCCTGGTCTTTTACCGGGTACGCATGTCTTTGGTTTCTTTTTAGATGGCACAGAGGCACAGCAGCCTGTCATGATGGGAACTATTCCTGGCATAAATTTAGAACCAAACAAACCAGCAGAAGGATTCAACGATCCTTATGATACGGTAAGAAACGATTTGTATGATCAGAGACCAGATACAAATCTTCTTGCGTATGGTCCTCCACAGGATGGAACGCCAGGTTCTAAGAAACAGCCGCAAGAGGAAGTCGATACAGCTATTGATGATGTCTCTTGGACGGAACCATCTTCACCCGCAAATCCAGTGTACCCTCAAAATAAAGTATACGAGTCAAACAGTGGACATGTAATTGAAGTCGATGATTCATCCAATGCAGAAAGAATACATGTGTATCACCGAAGTGGATCATTTGTTGAATTTCATCCAGATGGAACCACGGTGATAAAATCAACAGGTCACGGATATACAATAAAGTTGTTAGATGAGAATATGTTAGTAGGTGGTAGTTTAAATATAACTTCATTAGGCAACTGCAACATCAAAGCCAAGAACTTCACCTTCAAGGGAGAGAAGTGTAGTTTTGATTTGAGTGATAGTTTTGTTGTGAATTCAAAATCATTCGGAGTTAAGTCAGCAGAAGATGTCAGTATGGTAGGAGGCACTACTGCAAAGGTAGGCGCGACTGACGAAGTGGCTTTAATACAAGGTGAAGGAAAGATAAAAATGACCAGCGGAAATATAGACTTAAACTGAGGAAAGATTAATGAGTGGATACGGATACAACAATGCAGGTAATGTCGGAGGAGGCGGTTCTAGTTATACACCGCCAACCCCCCCTGCATCTACACCGCCACCACCTCCAGCTGCTCCACCCCCACCTGCTTCCACACCTC
>Ga0209337_1001304_pt1 | contig 19077 bp, 21 predicted proteins | sample LinPmetageLP53_FD_184044 | JGI IMG/M metagenome (GOLD analysis project Ga0209337, IMG submission 184044) | Marine viral communities from the Pacific Ocean - LP-53 (SPAdes) (version 2) | ecosystem: Environmental > Aquatic > Marine > Oceanic | place: Pacific Ocean | collected 2010-02-08 | reverse complement strand
TCATTTGCATATTTTATTATTTCTCCGGGCTGTAAATGAGGATATTTAACATTAATACCTTCTTTGTCGTTTATAATAGGCAGAGTATTTACAGATTCTTCTGCGTAACATTTTAGTTGCGGATGAGAATTTAACATTGTTGTTAACATTGTTGTTCCTGATCTCATATATCCGTATATTATAAATTTCATATTATCATTTTATTAAATTACTACTAGCCTGAAATCCTGTTTTTGTGCCTTGTTGAAATGGATATTTATTTCTAGTTAAATATTCATCAAGCGGTGCTTTATATTTTTTATTTTTTAATGTATCAGATAACCATAAAAATTCTTGTACTAATTTAGTGTCTAGAAACGGATATCTTGTTTCAATGCCATATGCTCCTGCAATATATTCTTCTTTGTTTAAATATTGTATTTGGGTACCATCATAAAAACTATGCCACGGAAATATGCTAGATAAATCTTTTGGAAATTTTCCGCCAAATGAACTATGATCATATATTTTAGAACCATTAAATCCATAATCACTAATAATTTCATCTGCACCTTGTCCTGATAAATATATTCTATATCCTTCTCGGCTTGCACGTGTACATACTGCACCTAACCCTATAGATGCTTTGTCTTGTTTTATATTATAATTTTTAAATCTATCTTGATATATAAAGTTTTCACAAATATTGTTAATATGATTGCTTATCTCATTGTATTCAGTTACTGATAATGCTATTGTTTCTCCATTATTTAAACGCTGATGACGTCTATTTATTATAGACTTATCTTCATTAGATAAAATTGTATAGGCTTTATAGTCTATATGATGTTTTGATAAAGCACAACTTATTGCACCAGAGTCATAACCAGCACTTAATCCTAGAAAAATTTTACATGAAGAATTATTAGTTCGTTTTCTAATTGATTCGTCGAACGCAGTAATCCAATCATCATATGAATCTTTATGTTGATTCAAATCAAATTGTACGAGTTTTATATTTGAAATTTCTTCTAATGTATTTAAGTTTAAACACCATGCATTGTTGCCTGGTAATTTTTCTATATGATTGAAGTTACAATGTTCTAATGAGCTTTTATAGGATGCTACGCCCCATTTAGATCCATCAGTTCCAATCCACAATGGCTTCGTTGCAAATGTATCATTAATTAATATAAGTTGTGATTGTTTAAAATCAACAATACATATTGCAAATTCTCCGTCTAATTTTTTTGCAAAGTTTAAACCGTATTCTTTATATAAAGAAATGATACATTCTCCATCTGAATTAAACTCCCCAAAATCTTTAAAGTTATATATTTCTCCATTAAATACACATACTATATCTTGATCTATAAATGGTTGTATTGTACGATTACCTGTAATATGTAGTAAATTATGTAAAAATTGAATATTTTGAATTTTTTCAATTTGTGTATGATCTGGACCTCGTTTACTAGAAAAAATATTTCCAGCATCTAATTTGATGTCTTTATTTGTAACTGTGAAACTACACATATTTTTTTACTTTTTCTCCAAACCCCCGTTCATATATTCGTTTATGAATAGCTTCATCTATTGTTTTATGAGCAGCTCCAGATTTAAAATGTACTATTTTTACATTAGCATCTACTTTATCTTTTTCATAACATGATACAATATGCTCTGGGATTAAACCTATATCAAGTTTATCTTTATATTCATTATATACATTACATAATGCTGGACTTTCTTTCCATGGAGTTGATATAGTAGGAATAATTTCAATCCATCTGTTTAAAAAGTCTATAGATGCATTATTAATAGATACATAACTTCCTAACATAGGAGTTTGATGATTTGGCCTATTACAAATTTGTATGTCTTTATTCATATCAATTAATGATGAAATCTCTTGTAGTATTAAACAATCCGAATCTATCATTACAATAGGAGTTATATCATATGTTTGAATAATTTTTCGCAATCCGTATGTTTTTGCAACTACTGTTTTTGTCCAATCAGCTGATGTATTTCCATCTTTAAATGACGTTGATATATCACTTCCAATAATTTGTATTTTATCAAATTGAGATAGCCATTTAATATCAGATTCATCTAGTCCGGCATCTAATATAAACAAATAATTACAAGAATCAAAGTTATGTTCAAAATATGATTGAATAAAAATTTTACCGAATGTCATGTAAGCTGAATTTAATACAGTATATACAGAATGTTTCATATTAATTCTTCTATTGTTTTAAATGATATATCTTGCGACTTTAAATATTCTAATGACATTCTCATTTGTTTGTAATTGATTTCATTCCAACAATTATCATTCCAATCTCCTGCAATATGTGATTGAAACATTATTCTTCCTTCGTGTAATTTAATATCAGTTTCATTAATACCATCTGCCCCAAATATCATTTTACAATCCCATTGCAAATTATGATTATGTTTATAATGAACTGCAGCATATTTAAATAATGGTCCTAATTGTTTAATTGCTTTTGGATGAGCTAACCATCCTGGGTTTCTCCAACCTATAGGTTTATGATTAACTTTCTCCCATTCATTCATCATTAATAAAATTCTTGATTTTGCTTTATCTATAGAATCTAATTCAAAAAATTCACATTCACCTATATCAGTTCGTTCACACATATGATAATGACCATGAGCTGCTAATTCAAAATATTTTTTTGATTTTAACCATTCAATCCAATCTTTATATTCTGATAAAGGAAATTCGTTATGATAATTAGACGGAATAAACAATGTAAACTTAGCACCAAACTCTTTATTAAGTTCGTTTAGATAATACATACACTCATCTTCTGGTAAGCCCCAGTTTTTTTCAGGATGTATATCGTCTATAGCAATTGTTATGTCCAAACGTCCTCCCATGTATATGATTTATATTGCGGATTAAACATATTAATATAATTTTGTTCACACATAGAATTAGCTCGAATATACCAATCATTACTTCTTCGTTTCTCATTCATGGTGCCATCCTTTCTTTCTCCATCGATATACATTCTTTTATTAGGATGATTTCTATTATGTACTAATAATATATTTTTTATTACATATTGAGGTATATTACCTAATACTTTATTTGTCATAAACATAAATGCAGAATCTTCGTGAACAAAGAAAACAGACTTTGGTATATTGACACCTGATTTTATAACTTCAGATGATATTACTAATCCGCAACCATTAAATTTATGTTGTGGTAAAATTTGTACGTCTAATTCAGTAGTTTTATTATTAATCTTATTCATTTCTTGTTTAGACATTGTGTATCTTAAACTCCACCATTGATCTGGAGTAAAATCTTCTGGTTCTGAATAAAATGGTTTATCTGTAAATTCTGGATGTTCTAATGATTTCCATGTATTGTCCCACATCTTGCAAGTTCCAAAAAATGCTAAATACTTAGGATTATTATTTTGCAATGACATTTTGTGCAGATTATCTAGTATTGTAAATGTTTGTTTTGGTAATAATGCATCAGATTCTCCCCACATTAATACATCTACTTGATCACAATACATTTCATTAAATTCTCTTCTGTAGTCTGCAATAGAAACAAGTTTGGTTTCGTCCATTCCATGAACTGTACTTTTGTACCAACATACATCAACAATTTTTGTGTAAATTTTTTTAACACATTTCTGTAGTTGGCTATTTGAAATGCATTTTTCTAAATCTTGATTTTTTGATATATAAAAATCAATCATAATTTCGCCGTCATATGCATTTATAGCATCCGTTAATGAATCTAAATATTCTTCAATGATATCACATTCATACCATTGAACTAAACACCCTATTGCAAATTTAGTTTTCAATATTAAATCTTTGTTTTAAAATATTCCACGTGTCTCGCATTAAGTTATTTCTTAATGTTTTATCAAATCCATTATAATGCCACAACCAAGCACAATCTATAAATAATGCATTTTGTAATACTCCTCGTTGATGCATTTGAGTAAAATTCCATTTCTTATTTAAATGAGTCATTGGATATCCTTCTCTCCTAACTAAATAATTTACTGGCGTTTGATCTGATCCTTTTTTTAGAGTAACATGTTGTCTGTTTCTAAGTTCATTTTCATTTTCATAATAAAAATCTGTAATAGTTTTGCATAATTTTTTATGTTTAGGCGACATAACAATAAAACCATTATTTACATATGTAGTCCAATCAAATTTAGTTTCTGGAAATAAATCTTGATATCCAACTATACTATTATGAACCCACTCTACCATTAAATCATCATTTACTCCAGAATATTCTCCATTAGTTTCATCAAAAAAGTTTGGAGCTTCTGGATGTATCATTGTATCTATATCTACTAAAGCTACTTGATTATAATCAATATTATTAGCTTCTAAAATTTCAAATACATGCCATCTTTGCCAGGTTGGTTTCATTATAGTTTTATCACGTAATTCTTGTGATAATATAAATAATTCAACGTCATGTTTATCACACCAAACTTTCCATGATTTAAAACACCATTCTTTATAATCTAATATATCGGGTGCTTGATCAAAACATGTCATAAATACAATATTCTTCATAATCTTCTTTTAATTAAATGTTCGAGCTCCTTTAATATTAATATCTGCCCATGCACGTCCTTCATCAACAAAAATATTTTGTGTATATATGTTAATGTTATCAACTGGCTCTGGATTACCAGATTTATATGTACATGCTCTTTCAGCATTGCCTCCATTTTCTGGCATAATTTCATTATTAATTTTATTATACATATATTGTTCATATAAATCATATGACCATATACATGGATTAAAATTTAATATATTTCGATTAGCAAGACTTATATAAAAACTATTATTTGTAATATTGTTTATTAATGGATCTAATATAGTTTTAAGATTATTATTATTTTTCTTTTTCCAATCATCTTCTAACCAAAAATATCCTAATTTAGGTTTATATTCAAATCCTTTATTAATACAAAATTTAACTGATTTAAACCAAGATATTCTACCAGCTGTTCTGTCAGACGAATATATTTCTAAATCTATATGTTCTGCATTTAGTATTTTTTTAAAATTAGATATAGTATCATTTACAGACTCATTATTTATTTGATCTATTCGAATAATCCATTTGCATTTATATCCTTTTAAAAATTCTGGAATTTCTGATAAAACATGTGTATGTAATTTGGATCTAGAACAAGCTGTAGTTAATATTACTAAATCATACATATTATCTTCCAATTCTAATAACTTCTACGTTATCTTGATCTTTTATCATTCCCCACGGGTCTAATACTACAGATCCTGCAGGAAACTTATAATCTAAAAACTTATCGTGATTAGTACCAATAAAATAACATTGTTTAGTTAATTCAATTTCATAATCATCTACCCACGGATCATACATTTCAACTTGTTTACCCCTTTCTAATAATAAATTTTTAAGTAATATAGATGGACTACCTACTGTAAGATTTGTTTCTTTCTTAAAACACTTACCTAAAATTGTTAATGGTAAATCTCCTCTATGATCAACAATTAGATCAGCTAACCAATCTGTTTGATCTTCTCTACATATCATTAAATTTTCGTACCAATCATAACTCATATCTAATTTCTGAGCTAGCCATGATAAAGCAATATTATCTCTTGGATGACATCCACCACCATCTCCCATACCTCCTAAAAGATATTTTGGACTCATTAATCTTTCATTAGCTAAAAATAATCCTTTCATAACATTATCACAATTTACATTATCTAATTTATGAGCAGCTTCCATTACAACATTTGCTAAACATATTTTCATTGTAATATAAGTATTATATGTTACTTTAATCATTTCAGCTTCTTCTATAGAACATTTATAAACTGGCTTACTATGAATAGTAGCATAAAACTCTTTTGCTTTATTATATGCTTCTTCATTATCCATTCCAAATAATACAAATTCAGGATTTTCAAAATCATTCCTAGTAGTACCCATTGCTATAAAGAATGGATTATAACATAATTTAACATGTTCATTAAGCAATGGTTTAATTTCATTACGAATCGTTCCTGGCAATACAGTTGATATAATTACAACTATCTTATCTTGTCCTTGTCGTTCAATTTCATTAGCTAATGTTTTCATGCCAGCTTTAAGATATGTATAATCAAAATCTACTCTTTCTTCTGGTATTCTTGTTGTACCTTCAAATCTCTCATCGTGAGGTGTTTGTATAGGTACAAATATAATGTCCGAATTAGATACTACTTCTGCTACACTAGACCAATTGATATTATGATTTTTTAATAACTCCGGTGAACCTTCTTCTCTATAAGGTATCTCTTTTGTTTCTAATATATTCTTAACATTTAAATCAATGTCATATCCAAATACATCATGTCCTTTACTGTCTGCTACTAATGCACATGGTAATCCTAATTTACCTAAACCTAAAAATCCTATTTTCATATTTTCCTTTATATTATATAATTTATAATAGTTATTATTTATTATTATTCCAAATTTATAATTGTTTATTTATCCATTCATAAGTTTTTTTCATACCATCAAATAAAGATCGTGTTGATTCCCAACCTACCATTTTTTTAAACAATTTATTATCTGAATTACGACCTCTTACTCCTAAAGGTCCATCTATATTTTTTATCTTAAGATCTTTACCAGATAATTTAATTGCAATTTCAGCTAATTTATTGATAGTAACCATTTCTTCTGAACCAATATTAACAGGACCTGCAAATTTATCTTGCCTCATAAATCTTAACATGGACTCAATACAATCATCGATATATAAAAAAGATCTAGTTTGTAAACCATCGCCCCAAACTTCTAATTCTACATTCGATTCGGCTGCTTTGCGGCACATTGCAGCAGGCGCCTTTTCTTTACCACCCGTCCACGTACCTTGAGGACCAAATATATTATGAAATCGTGCTATTCTAGAATCTAATCCATAGTTTCTACTAAACGCCATAAATAATCTTTCACTGAATAATTTTTCCCAACCATATTCTGAATCAGGCTTAGCAGGATAAGCTGAAGATTCTTCACAGTTAGGATTATTGGCATCTATTTGATTATGTTCTGGATACATACATGCTGATGATGAATAAAATATACGTTTAACATTTGTTTTCGTAGCTTGATGTACTACGTTTAAATTAATTAACGCTGAATTATGCATTACGTTAGCATCATTATCCCCTGTAAAAATATAACCAGCTCCTCCCATATCAGCAGCTAATTGATAAACTTCATCAAAAGAATTTTCTTTATCATCTAATACATGTTGATTAGGTGCGAACATAACAAGAGATACTTTTTTTTCATCTCTTAAATCCGCACAAACATATTCATTACATATATCCGAATGATTCCAAAATTCGTGTTTTTCTTTAATATCTACTACCCTTACCCAAAATCCTTCTTCTTTTAATCGTTTTGCTAAATGACCTCCTATAAAGCCACCGCCACCTAATACTAATGCTGTTTTCATAATATCATTTTATTTATAATCATTTGTATACCTTCTTTGAGTCCTATCTTAGGAGTCCAAAAATTTAATATATAATCATCTGGTTCATTACGTTTATCTAATTGTACTATGTCTTCTGATTCACCAGGTATAATTTTTACCTCATCAAAATTTGAAGCTACAATATTAGCTATATCAATAATTGAATTCCATTTAAAATTCGTAATATGATATTCTCGGGAGTTATCAAGTTTATCATATATTAAACTTAATTCTAATAAACATTCAGAACAATCATCTGCATGTAAAAATTGTCTTTGTTCCATCCCACTTGATAACATATCGATATATCCTGTATTTTTAGCTTTTAAAATAAAATCAGTTATAACATGTGATTTTTCTAAATTGTTTTCTAAACCATAAACATTCCAAAATTTAACTGTTAATCCATTTAGTGAATCTGTATATCGCTCTCCTATTGCTTTAGCTACACCATATGGAGAATAGCTCATATTTGACATCTGGCTTGAAGCAAAAATAAATTTTTTGTTATATTTTTTTATTAGTTCAAATGTATTACTCATTAATTTAACATTATTATGCAAAAAATCAAATGTATGTTGATATTTAGTTAAATATCTTGAGCCACCTACATCAAATGCTAAAAAGTATATAAAATCACATTTATTAATTAAATCTTCTAATATTTTATTATTATCTATTCGAAGATCTTGAAATTGATTATCTTCTATATCAAATTCGAAAACTTCATGACCTTTATTTTTTAAATAACTGCAAAGACAATTTCCTATTTGCCCTGCTGACCCCAATACTAAATATTTCATTATATTTTCCTCATTATTGTTAATCCATGATTTACTGGAATAGTACATAGTTCATATAATTTATTTTCCTTAAGAAATTTTTGAACGCCTCCATATGGACCAGCACCTTCAAATTCTCCATTTATAAACTTAGTAGTATTATATTCAGGTGTTGAATTTGAGTGCATTAGATCATGTAATAATATTATCGTTTTGTTTGTAATAAACGGTTTTAGTAACTTTAATTCATTATAAACATGTTCACTGCTGTGCCAATCATCTATCATGATTAAATCATATCCGTGTGTTTGACTTTTTAGAAAATCAATTGCATTGTTTCTAACAAAGTTCCAAATGTTTTGAAAATCATCAGGGCATTGAAAGGTAGTGTTTTGTATATCTACTGATGTTACCTTTGATTCGATACCATATAAATTTAATAAATGACATCCTACTAATAAACTATATGTCGATCGTCCATCACGGCATCCTAATTCTAATATATTTGCTGGTTTAGTTGATAATATTAACGATAAAAGAGTACTTTGGTGTAAACTGCTATCTCCTGGGCCTCTTAAAGTATCATCAAGAATCCTTGTTATGCTTTGCATTATATTTCCATTTAAGTGAGTTTCTCCTAATGTACTTATCCAATTAAAGTTTATTGATTTTGATTTTATATTTCCATATATATCTATATTTGACATTTTATCCTAAGTTTAAATGTGATGTTAATTTTAAAAATTCAGTTTTATTAAATGGACTGCTATTAATTGATATTACTGTTTTATTATATTTGTTTAAAATATATGTTGCCCATTTTAATTTTTTTTGCATATCATCTAATAAAACCAAATTTGTATTTGGACAATAATATAGAGATAAATCTGCAAACCCTGTTGCAGCTGTAATAAACGTATTAGCATGATATATTATCTGTAATAATTTTTTTACATCTAAAAAATTTTTCATTGTTATTTTAGATACATATTGATTATCTTTAATATCATATTCAACCAAATCATCAATTACTAATAATTTTCTTTTATTTTCAATATAATAATTACATATACTTTCAAAAAGATTTTGATCTAAATGTCCAAATCCTGGTTTATTATTACTTGTATATGTTTTCCAAGAGTTTTTTACAAAAATAACATCGTAATCTCCATCAATGATTCTATCAATATGTCTATAAGAATGTTTTGACTCATCCCAGCTATAAGTCCATTTATTATTTCCCTTATAGTTTCCATATTTACAATTATTTGGTAAAATTAAATTTCCTACTTCTCCAGATGCATATTGATATTCAATTTGTGGATTTGGATACATGATATAATCCCATGTTTTAGTTTTACCTATAGGATATAAAATATTTCTAAATTGATACTTGTTTAAAACAGATTCAAATTCATTTTCATCAAAATTTCTAACTGTTAACCAAAATGCTATACCTTTATCTTTTATATTTGATAAATTCTTTTTAAATAAAGATGTTTCTTTACTATTTACATATGCATTAGTTGTATTAACAAAATTATCTAATACTAATAATATATCAACTTTATCTTCATAGAAAAATTCATGACCAGGTAAGCATACGCCTATAGTAGATCCTTGTTTCTTTTCAAAAAACTCTGAAAACAATTCGTTAAAATAAAATGGAAACCAACCATATTCATGCCACATATATCCTATAAAATTATATTGAATAGTATCTAAATTAGAAAGATATAAATCTAATTCATGACATGAAGATATATGATATATATTAGCCATTTAAATCCTTTATTTTGCAAACTGGTATTGATTGCATTTTATGTTTATTTTGAGTATTAAACTTATTAAAAATATAATAAATTTGTTTTTGTTTTCCTAGTAAATCTTTAATATCTCCTTTATAATTCATTGCCCATTCAAGTTCATCATAACTTGCACCTATTTGATCTTCATCGGTTCTATCATCTCCCCATAAGCCATCAGTTGGTGGCGCTACTAGTATATCTTTATTTATATTTAATTCTTTTGCTAACTCTCTTACTTCAGATTTCATAAGATCTGCTATTGGACTAATATCAACACCACCATCTCCATATTTTGTAAAAAATCCAACTCCAAAATCTTCAACTTTATTACCAGTTCCTACAACTAATGCATTATTTGACTGAGCTATTTGATATAATGTTGTCATTCGTATTCTAGCTCGGGAGTTAGCTAATGCTAATTCGTTATAATCGTCTTGAAATAATATTTCAAAAGAATCATATATATTAGTTAAATCTTTTTCTAAACTAGTTACATTTGTAAAATTTTGTTTCAACCAATTAATATGATCATGAGCTCTTTGTAATTGATTAGGTGCTTGATGAATTGGCATAGAAACTACTATAGTTTTAATACCTGTTTGAGCACATAATGTAGATGTTAATGCAGAGTCTATACCTCCTGATATTCCAATTACGAATGCTTTAATATCACTAGTATTTGAATAATCTATTAACCAATTAATAATTTGTTGTTGTTTATTCATTATTTTCTTTTATAAATTCTTCAATATGTTTTAATTCTAAGTTAGGATTAAAATTAGCAGCGCCTATTGCTAATAATGAATCATGATGAAACATAATATCGCACTTTGAAAGTAATTGTGATTCAATTAATGCTTCTTCGCCAATTTCAGCTCGTTTATTTGGCATAAATTGTCTATCAGGAGGATTCCATCCTACTTCTTGTACGTCTCCATATGATTTTCCGTTAATATAATAACTATCTGTTCTATGGCAATCATATGATTTTACATTTTTAAAATTATGTTGCATAAATTTAATTGCTTCATTTGAATCAGATGCTACAAATACTACATAGTCTGAAATATTATTTTCAGTTAGCCATTTACTTATATAATTTTTATAATATTCTAATTGTACATTATCATTATGATAAAGTTCTTTTGCACCACGCCCGCCTCTTAAATGTACTGCAATTTTAATTTGATTATTTTGCAAATTAGTTTCATAAAAATTATTTATTTTTTTCTGAACTTGTGGTTTTAATTTTATATACTTAGAAATTATTCTATTTGCTTCATTTCTCCAATAGTCATCTATACAGTTCCAATCAGGCTTTACTCTTAATCCACTAGTTTTTATATTTCTATGTCCAAAGTTTTGTGGAATTTCTTTTAGTAAAAATGTGTTAAAATTATCTTTTATTATATCATTTTTATCAATATCAACTATAATTGGTTCAAAATAATATTCCCATACATTGTTACTTCCATTATATCCTTCATTTGAATAATATTGAGATTCAGACCCCCATTGTATTACAGGATGATGATTATTTTGTTCGCACCATCTTAAATTATCTAATACTTGTAAAAATGATGAAAAGAACCCCCATTGATTACATCTTTCTATTAAAACTTGTTTACTCATATGAAAATTCCTTTATAAATTCATTTAATTTTTTGCAATCCATATCTCGTTCATGTTGTTTATTTTTATATAGTTCTCTTACATTGTCTCGATTACCTCTATCAATTCTTTCTTGATGAGTTATATCTAATTCATTTTTTCCAACTGCAGGGTGTAAATGTTCTGTATAAATATCAATTTTTTCTAATCTATTAATATTTCGAGCAACTGTTGTTAGCCAATAATCATTCATATCAGAAGCAAAATATGGAGGTAAAAAATATCCTACCGTTTTTATCCAATTTTTATGAAGAAATCCATGTGTTGCTAAATCATCTTTTCGAACGCCATCATTTCCATAAACTAAAACTATTTTATCATCAAATTCATCAAATTTTGAAAGTATTTTAGTATCCCAACCCGGCGTTCTAAATCGAATATCATCTCCACAATGCATAACTATATCAGCATTTGATATTTCATAACATCGATTCCACATAATACTTAAGTTTCCATTACCTCGATCATCTATTACAGCTTTAACATTTGAATGTAACGTTTTATATGTTTCTATAGACTCAGTATCATCGGTATCAATATAAAATATTAATTCAATATTATCTATATCATCTGCAGTATCTACGATAGAAGTCCATAGTTCTTTCATAAAAGACGTCCGTTTTCTTGTAGGACAAAGTATACTAATTTTCATTTTGTATCCAATTTTTTAATTTATATTTAGGTTTCCAATTTAATTTTTTATATGTTTCAGTAAAATCAATTAAACTTTCAAATCTATCTCCAGGCCTTTTATCAATCAATTTATATTCATGATTAAATAATTCAGCTAGTTCAAACATATTATAACTTTCTTCGCTACTTAACTGATATTCATCATTTTTATCAATAGAAGCTGCTAATATAATTCCTTGAACTGTATCTTCTACATATGTAAAATTACGTCTTTGAGTTCCTGGTTTTACAATTGTTAATGGTTGATTTTTTCTTTTTTGTTTTTCAAATATACTTATAACAGTTTCCCAACCATCACCGCAGGTATCATGATATGGACCGTAATTATTATAAAAATAACATATTGAATATTTTAATCCAAACCAATTGCCATAATTTTTAATTAATTCTGTATTTTTTGCTTTAGAAAATGCATATGGAGATTGATTTGCCCCTTCATTTGCATGTTTAGTACTAGATCCAGCGTATACTAATTTTATATTATTATTTTTACAATAATCTATTACTTTAGCTGTTGCATACATATTAGTGTCAATTATTTTTTCAGTATCATTAAAGCTAGGTGCTACTTTTGAATATTCTCCTAAATGATAAACAATTTTTGGTATTTCAGTTAAATTTTCAATAAATGATGCGTCTGCATTAATATATGTTATATTATCATCAAATAAATGATTTTCTGTTTTACCAGAAGAATAATTATCTATAGAAATAACCGTTTCTCCTAATTCTAATAATTTTTTGCATAAATTTGTACCTATAAATCCAGCACCTCCTGTTACTACAACTTTCATAATTTTATTATTACTCCTTCCCAATCAATTAATGTTCGACCTACTCTAGGCTCACTTCCTGCAGGTTCTCCAATATATGTAACTTCAACTGTATTATTTTGGATAAATTCATCAACTGCAGCTTTTACACATGGTTTATCTTCTGGCAATCCGTAATCATCAAATATTATATATTTAACGCCGTGAGATAAACTATTTTTAATATCTTGTTTTACATATGAATAATCATGAATACAATCTATCATTGTTACATCAACATTAGTTTCAATATCCCAATCTGAATTATATGCATCGCCTAATAAATACTCAATATTATTTTTATCAGAATTATTTTGAATAGCTTCATCAAGATTTAATTTGCTATTTTCAATTGTCATAACATGTTCAAATAATTCTGATAATATTCGTGTAGTCCATCCTTTGTTAGTTCCTATTTCTAAACACGTTTTTAATTTTAATGGTTGAAAAAAATCTATTACATCTTGTTTAAATTTTAAAGATGTTGTATTTTTATCTTGACGTTTATCTGGAATTCCTTCTAACATGATATTTTATTTTTTTTAAAAATGTTTAACATATTTGTTGATATCAAATTTTTATTTATAAATTTATTTATATTATTTGGGTCATCTGGTTTAAATGCTGCGACATATACAGGTTTATCGGCTGAATTATATCTTAAATCAAACTGTGTACATCCTACGTTATATTGATTATTTAATAAAGAAAATCTAGATTGTATTTCTGGATATAAATGATATACCATATTTACTATGTTTTCATCTCCTTTATTATCAACAGCTGGATGAGTTTTATTTTGTTTCATAAAATTAACTATTAGTTCCCATATATCAATACTTTCAGGTTTTACAAATATAGACCCCGTATTCCATTGTTGCCCGTCTATGTATTTACACATTCCAATATCAGCATTAAATTCTGGAAATTTAAAATTAACTAATGGCCAATCATCAAAATCGTGAAACCAAAATGGTTCATTAATTAGTTGTTTATCTAACAATTCCCAAATTCCAAATTGTTTATTAAAATATTTATTGAATTTACATTCATGTTTTAATTTAATAATAGTTACGTCTTTATATGAAAAATCTAAATTTGTACAAATTATTATATCTTTAGATTTCCAACCTAATTCTAAACTATTATCTATTTGGGCTCGAAAATATTTAAATAATTCTTCTTGTTGCCATTGATGACCATATGTTACATCATTAACAAAATCTTGAAATATAACTACATTTTTCATAGGGTATTATAATATGCATTTTGCATTTCTTGTCGATTAATAGTTTTTTCATGTAGTAAACACCATTCTTTTTCAGTTGGTAAATGAGACATAGTTTTATATCCGTCTAATACTTCATGTACTTTATTTTTCCATTTTATATTTCCGTTATTCTTATAAATTCTCCATTGATAGTCAGGAAAATTTACCCAACCATTTTCATCTACTCTCCATCCCCATTTATCAATATGTTGTTGTGTAAGTCCTTCTACTGTATTAATTCTTGGAACTAATAATACATCTACGTCATTTTGTTCTAATACTTGTGGTAATAAACGTAAAATATATTCATTAACCATTTCGTCTGCATCAATTTGGTATATATAATCGCCAGTGCATAATGATGTCAAATAATTTTTCATTTTAGAAAAATTTCCATCAAATTTATATGGATAGAAATGAGCTCCTGTGCTTTTTATAAATTGCTCTACTTCTATAGAACCATTAACAGAGTCAAATAAAATTATTATTTCATCTTTATCTCGCATATTATCTAGTAAAAAATTAAATAATCGTTTTAGTTCTATTATTTCATTACATACAGTAACAGCGTAACTTATTTTCATAATAACTATATTTTTTGTAGTTTTGGTAATTTAAGTTTAGGTAATTCTTGTTTTGACGAATTATCTAATTTTTGTAATTTTGGTAATTTAAGTTGAACTTGTTGAGGTATATTTGATAAACTGCTATTAATAGTGTTAATTATATTTTTATATAATTTTGATATTTCTTCTTTAGTAAAATTTGTTCTAGAAAAATATTTTTGTCTTTTTGCTAATTGTTTCCATTTTCCGTAATTTTTAATAACATCTTTTAACATTTGGCTAGCATATTTATAGTCTACAGTAAACCATTTTGCGTCTTTAATTAAAAAATCATTTTGAGCTGAATTATGTATTGGTGTTAATTGTCCAGATAATGAACAAATAAATTCTTGTTTTAAAAAGTCAGTTTGGCCAGAATAATGAGGAGCAATAATTGGTTTTCCTATTGCAGAAAATTCTAATAATGGTCGTCCAAACCCTTCTGCTTTTGTAAATGACACCATTGCTTTTACTTTAGGATGATTATATAATGTATTCATTTCTTTATTAGTTAGATCTCCATGTAGTAAATAAACAGATGGTAGTCTATCTGTTTTAGGAAACATATCTCTTACTTGATTTATTTTAGATTCAATATCATGTCTATCTACTACTGAATATGTAGCACCAGATGTTTTTAATAATAATGCTGGTTGATTTTTATTATTTTTAAATGTATCAAAGAAACAATGAACCGTAGCTCCTAGATTTTTTCTATCTTCGCCAACATTACCAGAAAGCCAATGTCCTACAGTTAAAAATACAAATGATTCTTTAATTTGTTGATCTATAACAGGTATTTTTGCAGTGACATTTTTATTATCATAAGTATTATCGTCAAAATATTCAGATATTACCTGTAAATTAGTTGTTATTGATTTATTATGTTGTTTTGCGGTATCTTCAAATACTTTTTTTGTAAAATTACTAGGAACAATTACAAGTTGCATTTTATTAATATGATCTATCCATTCCGGAGGGCATATATCTCCTTCTGTTGCAGCAGTAACTCCTATATTATAATTTGCAATTGATTGAAATTCTGTAGGAACTGTTATTTGTACCCAAATATCTGGTTTTTGTGTTAATGGTAATGGTATTATACGTTTTTGCCAATCTAACGGTATAGGATATGTATATGGTGTATGGCCCCAAGGCATAGATAATAACTTAATATCCCAATCATCTGGTTTATTTTCAAAAAAATTAGTAACAACTTCTCTTGCATGATGGCCGTAACCACTTTGTGTTGCTATTGGTGATGAAATAACTACTGTTCTCATATTATTCCTAAATTTTTATATTGTTTTTTTGTAACTTTATTTAATGTATATCGTAATTTTGGTTGTTTTGGTGTTTTAACTAAAAAATCTATCATTTCAATCATTTTATTACCCATTTTCTCTGCAGTTAATCCATTGTCTAAACAAAATAATCTTCCAGCAGCACCACATTCTTCTCTAACATTTGCTGGTGTTTCCCACCATTGCATCATTGCATCCGACACATCTTCAAAATTGACTCTATCATCAAAAATATATGGAGTAGTTGGAGATCCTTGTACTGATCTATTACTTGGAAATACTGGTACTACCCATCGTCCGTGATTTTTATAAGTTCCTTTATGATTAGTAGAAAATTCGCCGTTAAATTGTAACCAATTCCCCTTTTCGTCTAAAAATCCACATTGATCTTGCAATCCACCAGTAACATTATTTATAATAGGAGTACCACTTAATAATGCTTCAGTACTACTAAGTCCCCAACCTTCATTTGATGCTATATTAACAACAACATCTGCTATATTATACATAGCATTTAAATCTGGTGTTGATAATTTGTTTTGTGAAAATAATATTTTACATTCTGGAGCTAGATTTTCATGTATAGCTCTTAAATCAGTTCCATTTGAATCAACAACAGTTGTATGCATTAATAATGCTACTCTAGATCTATCTTGTTTAGGAAGTTTATTTACAAATGTTTTAAATGCTAATATTAAATCTCCTGGCTGCTTTCTTCTAATATTTCGATTATTCCAAAAGAAAATAAAATCAACTTTATTATCTTCTTTTATAGATTTAAACATTTTTTTATATGAATCATCATCTTTATTTAATGGTTTATATACGTTATGATTTAAACCATGTGGCACATATCCGGTAACTATACTATTTGAATTTTTAAATTGATCTTTTTCTTTTTTATTATCATAATTTACAACTTCAAAGTTATTTTGTTTTAAAACTTCTCTATGTATATTATCAGATTGTTTGCTAATACCCATAATCATATCACAACTTCCATAAAACGGCGCATTCCACATTGGATATGGTAAATCGTCCCAAATAGAATAATATATTATTGGTATTGCATATGTAGTTTTAATTTCATGTTCTAATTGATATAACCATGTCCAATATCTAGGATCAGTAAAATGAAATATTGCATCTGGTTTTTCTTGATGTATTATTGAAAATAATATATTTCTATCACCATAACCAGTCCATGGAATAACTTTTACTGAAGCATCTATTATTCCTGTTTCTTTTGCAACATCTGCTGACACATCTACTCCCTTTCCATGATCTGGATGTTTTAATGCAGCACCTAATTGAATCCAATCATACTCTTTAACTGTATTAAGTATAATTTCTTTGCTAATAGTTCCTATACCAGATGGCAATCGAAAATCATCTGATAATAATAATACTTTTTTCTTTTTGACTTTAGGAGTATTAGGATCTATTTTTTGAAGTTTTGGCAATTTTATTTCCATTCGTAACCTTTTACTTTTATAACTTTTATATAAATATTATTAACCTAAAATTACTATAGGTTTATTTAGTTTGTTTATATTATTATATGCTGTTTTTAATACAGGATCTAATTTTTCTTCGTTAGTCATAATAATCATATAATCACATTGTTGAGCTAATAATTTCATGCGATGATGTAATTGACTAAAATGATATTGTTTTCCATAATATGATTTAGGCATAGCTGAATATAAATTATATCCAGAAAATGATGGATTATATTCTTTATAGTTTAATCCAAATTCTAATGTATATTTTCTAATCATACTATTAGCGCCTTCTTTACCACCAGCACCTAATACAATTACATCAGTTCCTAATCGTTGTTTAAGTTCTGTTAATGTTTTTTGAACTTTTCTTCGATTTTGCCAATTGGTATTTCCTATTATTGCTACTTCTTTCATTCTCGTATCCTCTCTTTTTTAGGACAATTAACTTCATCAGTTTTGAATGGACACCATTTACAATGTTTACTACCTTTACCAGCAATTGCTAAATATGGTATATCTTTATTTTTATTTCCGTCTTTATCAAAACAATTTGATATAAAGGCATCTATACTTTTTTGTACTTTTCTTTGAGTAACAGTGCCTGCTGCAGGTCGATGTATTTGTATACGCTTTTGTGGAAACATTGAATTTTCAATTAATTTTCTTTTAACAATAAAAAATTCTACATCTATATTTTCTTTAGGCATTCCAAATTGAGTAGAAAAATAATTCTTATATGCTATTAATTGAGCTGATTTTATATTATCTGCTTTTTGCCATTTATTCCAACCCATTCGGCTAGTTTTTATGTCATATATGGTTATTGTATTAGTAGGAATATGTCGTACAACTAAATCAATAAACCCATACCAAAATACATTAGGATTATCTGCAGATGCTTGGGAGCATAATTCAACTTCTATTCCTACTAATTCATAATTTTTAGTAGAAAAATATTGTGATCGTTTTTTCTTAAACCAATCTAATATTGCAATGCCATCTTCTAAATATTCTGTTAATTCATCAGGATTAGAAAAATGCTCTCCATTATTCTTTTCTACAGACTCAATATATTCTTTTCGTAAA
>Ga0209337_1001303_pt1 | contig 19100 bp, 17 predicted proteins | sample LinPmetageLP53_FD_184044 | JGI IMG/M metagenome (GOLD analysis project Ga0209337, IMG submission 184044) | Marine viral communities from the Pacific Ocean - LP-53 (SPAdes) (version 2) | ecosystem: Environmental > Aquatic > Marine > Oceanic | place: Pacific Ocean | collected 2010-02-08 | reverse complement strand
CGCTTGAACTTCCTCACTTAGCTCTTCCATGTTTCCAAAACCTTCCCTCATTTTATCTGCTTGAGCAAATAAATCTTTTTCTTTTAGTTCTCTTTGTTCTATTTTTTTATCAAAATAATCTGTAGCGTTTTTATACTGTGTGTCAAATGCACCAGTAAAAGCTTTGTTAAAGCTAGTATAATCTACAGGTTTGTAAAATCTTGGGTTTTTATAACTCATATTGTTTTTATTAAATAATTTTTTATGGTCCGGTGGAGTAGTTAGTTTTTAAATTGTCTGCAAAGTTTCCACTTCCAACCATACCACCTGAAATGATTCCTGCTCCAGCGCCTAATGCTTGTCCAAATCCAGCGCTTGCTTGTCCTCTTAACGCGTTGGCTTGAGCTCTAGAGTTTTCTATTTGACCAAAAACGTTTTCAATTTTTCCTTGTTGTCTTGTTTCTAAAGTCTGAAATTCAAACATAGCACCTCTCTGTCTACTTAAATCCACTCTACCACCTTCCGCTAATCTAGCTTGTTGTGCGACTTGAGCACCCTGTGCTCTTAGTCTAGCGTTTTGTGCTTCTTGTGTTTCAATTGTAGCAGCAACACCTTTTTTACTTCTAAGTGCAGCTTGTGCTAAAGCAGTTGCACCACCAGCGCCAGCTCCGGTAGATCTTAATGTGTCTAATGTTCCAGCTAAAGATAAATCAGCTTCTTCAGCTTGCATTTCTGCAGCACCTGTAGCAACTTGTAAGTTACTAAATTGGTTTTGTATCATACCAGATCTATCGACAATTCTATCTGAAGGATCTATAATATCCTGTCTATTAGCTTCCAAGTTTTTAAGTTGACCTTCTAATTTTTTTGTTCTTTTTCTTGCTTTTTTAGCGGCCCGGCTAGCACTAATACCTTGGATTATTCCTCCAATTGCTTGCATTCCCGCTTGTGCTACTTGTCCCCACATATTTTTATTAATTTATTTTGATGATATGTTTATTTCGTTTGAAACAGCAAATAATTCTGCTTTTGTTTCTTCAACAACTTCTGTTGGCTCCCAATATTGTAATTCAAATACAGCATGGTATCCTTTTATACCAGAAGTTAAGTTTAAAGTGTTTCTGTTAAATGATGCATTAAAATCTGATGAATCATAAGGTATATTTTGTCGTAATTCTTTATAATACTTACTTTCTTTTAATTCAAAACCAACATTTAATGGTATGTTGTTCTCATCTAGTATAGTTACACCCTTTTTAGGTATGTTAAACGCTTGCTCTACTAGGCTTGGATTAGACACGGTAACCGCATCACCAGCTTCATTTATAATTGTACCTGCTCTATTAACATTTTCAGCAACACCTGATTCCATTGACCAACCTGAAGAGCCTTCGTAGTTTATAGTATGAAACGTTTTTATTGACTGTGGTTGCTCATTCATTATGAATTTTAAATAAGAAGGATCTTTAAATGTCGCACCATAAAATTTCATGTATTCAGAATTTGTAGTATAATGTTCATATAGACTTTGACCATTAAAAGTTAAAAATCTATTAGATAAACTTGTACCAAAAGATGGTTTATAAGAATATAAAGATACCCAACCTTTAACTCTTTCTCCAAATCCTATTGTTACAAATTCACTATTGTCAGTTGTAAGAACAGGTGATGCAGCTCTTACTTTTTTACCTTGGTTTATGTCGCTACCTTGAAGAGATAATATATAATGATCATTAACTTCATCATACATTCCATATGCTTTATCGGCTAATTTTAAATTATCTCTAAAAAAACTTTTCATACCATATGATGATATAGGTGTAACACCATCTCTTGTTAATCTCAGTACAACAGCTCTATTTTTATCTGTAAAATATTTTCTTCCACCATGAATAGCAAAACTTTCAGGATTTGTACTTATACCATATTTACCTAAATAAGGCACAACTTGTCCTATTACTTTTGATCCACTAACAGTTAAATTACCTCCTTCTGCAGTAAAAATAGCATCTTTATCTATAAGAGCTCTACTAACTTTATTTTCTTGAAATATATTTAAATTAGTATCTTCAGCGTATAATTTTTGTATACTACCATGAGATAAATCAACCGCTCTAGTAATAGCACTTCCTATAGGAAACTTATTTGTACCATTGAATTTTGTTTTTGAATTGTAAATACCAGAATACATCATAGCATTACCTCTTCGTCTAGTGGTATAATTTTCATCAGTAGCATAAGCTCTAGCCCCATAATCAGTTGATGTTTCATTAAACCCACCTTTTATTCTAGATTCTTCAACGTGCCATTTACCAACAGCACTACCTCCAGCTAAAACAAAGCAATTATAATAACTTATTCCTATTTTAGTACTCATTTATAAAATCTTTAATGTTTTCATATTTATTTTTATAATCCTTACTTTTATTGTAATCAACATAAGGTTTTATGTAATTATTTTCAAATAAACCAGGTGATAGTTTTTTACCACCATAACTATATGTATTTGTTTTATTGTTTTTAGTTATTTTAACTTTATTAAAATTTCTAATTCTTTTTATTGGTTTATAATTATCGTGGTTGTAAAGCTTGTCTTGCCAAAATATATCTATTAATATATTATTTTTAAAACCTATTATTTTTGCTAATGTTAGTATACTGTATAATTCAGTAGTTATATCACCAACAACTACAATATCAATGTCTTTTGTTTTCTTTTTATTAATAAATCCACCTACTAAATAATATTCATAATCATGAATATTAAAACTACTAAATGTTTTCCACCAATTTAAGAAACTATTTATATCTGGCTTATCCCATTTTTTATTTAATACAATACCATTGTCGTATTCGTATTTAAAATTAACTGTCTCTATCGTCACACTCACCAGATTCAACTAAATCTACTATTCCATTATTACTTCCACCTGAACCATCTGTTGGCCATGAGTTTCCTATTTTAGCTCCAAAGGATCCAGAAGAAATATCCCAATTATAACAACCATTACTCGCGATACTTGTTAAACCTGAATTAGTATATAGTATATTACCAGGTACAAGAACAAGGTATCCCTCTGTAACTGTTGGTGCAGAAGCACCAGTACCTTGTACTGCCCAATATTGTGATGAAGACTCCGCACAATAATCTGGATCAGAATTGTAATGACCAAGATGGTCTACATCAGATGAACCTTCAGGCCAAGCACAAGCATTATATATTAAATTTCCCGTTACAGATGTTGCACTTTGAGAAATTAATACAGGTAAAGTATCTGTTAATAAAGCACTAGGATTAGTATTATCTGTTAACGTTAAGGTGCATGTTCTTTGTGTTGTTGTTAATCCAAAAAACGTACTAGCAGCTGCGGCCCATGAAGAAGTTGTTTTTATTTCAGCGTTATTATCATCTATTGCAACTGTAAAGTAAGAATTAGCAGCTGTATAATTAGCAAAGTTTAAAGCAACAGATAAATTAGCTAATTCACCCGCGGTTTTACTAGCACCATTACTTATAGCTGGATCTGTAAAAACTAATACACCTGAGCTTGCTGTTGCAGAAACTTGTGCCGTTTGTATAGAAGCAAAATGAAATGTTGGAGCAGCATTTGTTTTTTTACATAATACTTCATGTGTTGTTGAGCCCACACTATCTGTAGCAATAATTCTTAATGTTATATTATCAGCCGTTGTATTTTTAAAAGCATAAGTATCATTTGTTTTTATAGGTACTGAGTTATTATAACCAACACCACCAGTCTCTAAAACTGATCCTAATGTAAATCCATGTGTACCACCAGTTTCATCTGTACCATAACCATTTTCAATAGCAAATGATATACTACCTGAGGCACTGGAATCTCTTACAGCTAGGAAAGTACCAAGTGTTTGTTGAGTTAAACCACTTGCTGTTGCTGCTTCTGTAAATTCTTTAACCGTGGTCGCATCTCCACCAGACCATACTCCACCAGTAGGTCCACCTGTTGCTGCTGCTTGTACCTGTGCATTTAAATCTTCTATTAAACCAGTTGTACCAGTTTCATAAAATATATCTATTTTTGATTCAAAAGGCTCTGTTTCAAAAACAGATAACCCCTCGTAGTATTTACTAAATAATAAACGATCACCAGCAAGAAACGTTTGCTCACTTGTTATAGTTGCTGTATCTGTTGCTTGAACATAATCTGAAACTGTTACTACTTTTCCTTCTTCACCAACAAGTTTTAAACTACTGTGGTTTATAGTATAATCATTAAAGAAATCATCAGCGTAAGTAGTAGCATCAGTATTTCCAGGATCTTGGTCGTTATCCAAAACAAATGTGTTAGCGTCAGTTGTGGCTGTTTTTATATAACCAGCTTGTATTAAACTATTACCATCAGTTGTTGGACCATATATTTTCATATTAGGTAATTCTGCTATTAAAGGATTTTTATCTTTACCATATATAAAATTATATATACTAAAACCACCTGTACCAGAAACATTATCATCACCAGATATAAACATGTTTTGTTCAAAAGCATCTCCTAGTGATATTACATCTGTTAAATAGTGTACTTGATTATTCATTGTTGACTCGCCTAAAGCTGCAAATACTACTTTAGGATATAATTCAACATCTGAACCCATAACACCAGGTCGATTAACATCTTGATCATTAATAGCTCTTGGTATTTTATTTATATTGTCTCCATATAAACTTAACCAACTTTTACCAGAATATGTGTTATCAGCTAAACTATCTATATTATTCCAACCATCAAAAGGGTGTGAGCAATAAACATTATAATAATCTTGTTGTGTTTGTTGTACTACTATTCTATAAGAATACCAACCATGTGGATTATAATATGCACCATAAGTACCATTATATATTGTATTATCACCTGTAGAGTTTTTAATTACTCCTTCTGTATCTTTAAAATCTATTACTAACTCTCTACCATAAGCAGCTCTTAAGGTTGACCAACTATAAGCACCACTGAAATCATCTGAAAGATCACCAGTTATTGCTGCTATGTTATGTGTGTCTAAATCTGAGTCACTAGAAGGTACATGAGATGTTAATATTACTGGGGATTGTCTACCAAATTTATCTGCAAATACAATACCTACTTGATAATTTCTTCTTTGTTTTGCGGAATGATAAGGATATGATTCAGATAAATGTTGTATTTTACCACTTGTTATAAAAGCTCCACTATTCCATTCGTTATTACCTTTTGCGGCATCTGTTATAACAAAGTTCATACCTTTTCTACCACTATAATCTAATGGATAAGGATAATTTTCTACATAGTTACCATAAATAACTCTATTGCTACTTACCTCTAATGATTTAGCTAATAAAGGTACTTGATCAAAAACCCTCATTATTTCATCTTCAGGAAGTGTTCTATATGGTTTTTCAGATCTATAAGTATATTTATATACTTGTCTATAAAACGTACTACCACTAGATGTTGGCTTTATAGTATATACTTCTAAATTTGTATTAAATGCAGATAACACATTACCAGCCTCATTTGTTACTGTTATATCTTTTACTAATTTAAAACCTAAACCATCTGATTCTTTTAATAATATTTCAATATTTGTTATATTGTATGGATTTGCATATGCGTTACTAAAATCATCTGATGTATGTCCTCTTTCATTAGCATTTGGTATAGGTATTCTTAATACAGCTTTATTAATAGCGTTCTGCATTATATCAACAGTTGTTTTTCTATATACTTCGTGTTTACTTATTGAAACAGTAGGTTCATTACTTACAGCATTGTTACTATCATCACTATTGCTAATAGTAGCAGTATTTAATGGTTTAAAAATAGTTCCTGTAAAAGGTGCTATTATAGAATATTCTCCATCTTCAAATTTATATCTATATGAAAATCTTACAAATTTATCTTGTAAATAATCTGATCCAATAGTTGTTGTAGCTACTGTTGATAAACCAGTAACACCAGAATTGTTAGCTAATCTTATAACTTCATATGGAGCATATTTAGCAACACTTATTTGATCTTCATGTTGATAATGTGTACTACTAGCAATTGCTCTACTTATATTAATTTTTCTTGGTTGATTATAATCATCTGTCCAAAAAAGTAAATCATCTATAACTTGAACACCTGTTATTAAGTGGTTTTTACTAAAATTTAACCAAGGTCCTTGTACTAATGTGCTAAAAGAATTACTACCAGACATGTCCATCATAACTATAGCGCAATCATCTGTAGAACTTCCACTGTAACTACTAGTACCAGCGCCTCTTGCTCTTGTTATTTTTCTTATATTATCTGAAAAATCAACTAAACCAGCAAAATTACTTATAAAATATATTAAACGTTTATTTTTTATATCAGTATATTGACCGACAACTTCTGGATAACCAGCAATAGCTGGACTTAATGCCGCGCTTATTAGTTTATTACCTTTGACGGTTTCAATAGAACCACTATCACTATCATCTGATTCAGAGATTTTAATGTTTTGAGCTTCTCTATATTCACCATCTTGTATAAGTCTCTCATCGAGATCTTTATTCATTTTACCTTTTATAAAGGTCCTTTTTATTTCTGCCATTTAATTAACGTTTAATAATTTTGGCCTTACCGGTCATTACTTGAGTTAGTTCTTGTAGTTTTATGCTAGATAATCTTAATTTAGCATTACGCATCGCAGCTCTTCTTTCTTTCTTTGCCCTCATTATTTGAAATTCAGGTATATTTAATGTTGTAGATAATATAGCATGATATATATATTTATATATAGCGTCTTCAGCAAATTTATGTATTCTCATCTCACCGTCTTGTGCTAATCCATCTGATACATATTTTAAAGTAATAACTCTATCTGCCATAGAACTATCAAAACCAAATTGACCATTTACTTCATCTATTATAAATACACCATTATAGTTTGTAGTTTCAGGGTTTAGTCCAATTCTCGAAGAAGATGTTTGTAAATTATTTGCAATATAATGTGAAAACAAATAATAATCATCTTTGTTAGATTTTCCAGCAAACTTATCTAATACAAATTCATCTGTAAATCTATTTTCTGTTACACTTGGGTTTACTTGTAATACTCCACCGTTTTCATCATATAGATAATCATCGTTAGCATCTTGCGCTATTGATTCAGAAGGTCTTGATGTGTATCTAGCAGGAAAAATAGGATGTTCTACACCAGCTGTATCAACCCAAGACAATCTAACATAATGAACATAATCTTGTGGCATTGGAATTGTTAAACTAGGTGGTACTGATATTTCTTGTATTTTTTCTATTCTTGCAACATCATAAGCAAATTCTTGAATACCTCTTTTTGCTTGAAATAATATTTCACTCTTATTGATATTGTTTAATACTTTACCATTACCAGTGTAACCATACATAAAGTTAGTTACTATATCTGTTAAATTTATATATCTATAATCTCCTAATGATCTATCTATAAAATCAACTAAAACAACATCATTAAGAACTGGTAAACCAGATGTGAAATTTATAGTATCTGTTGTTGTAGCTTTAGGAAATGTATATGTACTTCTATCTACTTCTACGCCGTTTACATAAACTATAAATGCCTCTTCATTAGCTGGTAAATTAGATACTGTAAGTTGAAAATCACCACTACTAGCTTGAGCAACTGTAGTTGTAAACTTTTGACTACTGTTGTAATATTGTTCTGCTGTTGTTGTTCCTAATAATCCCATAATTTATTTATTGTTGTGCTTTTGACATTGCTCCTGCTTGACTTAACTGTGTTGCAGCTTGTAATACGCTAGGATCTTTAATTACAAATCCTGCATAACCTAATATACTTATTATTAATTCTGTTTCATTTGATTCATGTAGTGTAAAATTCGTAGAACCTCTAGTACTACTGTTATATAAATCTGATGCTCTTAATGTTAATACAGCATCATCTGCCCCCATCCAAACTAATTCATGAGGTATTGTTATAGTATCTCCTACAGCAAATCCAGTTCCTGCGGCTGTAATATTTATTGCTGTTATTGTAGATCCACTAACTGTTACTGTGAATACTAAACCTGTTCCGCTACCACTTGTTATTACACCATCTGATCCAAGTGTTAATGTAACTGTACCATCCGTTAAACCAACTGTTTGGTTAGTTGATATTATACCTGTTCCTCTTGATCCTAATACTGCACCAGTAGCAACAAATACCTCTGTATCATAAAGTTGTGTTCCATAAGTAGCGTTAGTTGTATATCCCCATCTAGGATTAGCGGGTACTTGAATATATTGCATCCTTAAAGCGCCTAAAGTCCAGGCTGCATCTGTTAATGCTGGTTCAACCACAATATCAGCTGCGCGCTGATAGTATACTGGAAAAGTTGTTGTGGGTTTTGTTAAAGGTGAGGATTTTAAATAAGATAATCTACTTTTATCTACTTTTTCTACTTCAACTGTTTGATTAGTAATACTAACGTCGAGTATTTTATATAGATCTGTTGGAAGAGCTCCAACACCATCTGTTAATGTTATGTCTGCATATGTGTAAAATTCATCTAATTGTTCTTGTATTTTACTAGGTATATCTGCTAAACCTTCATTGATACGATTAAAGTTATCTAAATTTAAAAACCTATTGTAATCATAAAATAGTTTATCTAATATTTCTCTTTGTGATTGTTGAGCTAGATTATTATATTCTGCAGGAGTTAAATAACCTCGTTGCTCTTTATTGAGTATGGATAAAACAGTTTTATATACTTTGTTGATATTAATCGCCATAATTTCTTTTTATTTATAGTAATGGTCACCCATAGGATGACCATCCTATAAAGTGTTTTTATTTTAGTCTTTTCTCGACTACTTGATAAACTTCAATACCATCATCTGTTTTAAACCATGCAGCTAATGCTGAATATGGATTTTCATCAAATGGAACAGTAAATAATTTTCTACTATTTGAAGCCCATGTAAATGTTCTATTGTCACTAGAGAGTTTTATAATACCTTGCTCAACAGATTTTATACCTATATTTCTAATGTTTATATTTTCATCAGAAACAAGTTCTAAAAATAATTCTGCATTTTGCTGTGCAAATATCATTACATCTCGTTTAAGTTCCTTAGAAGTCATCTTAGATACCTTATCGCCAAGTTCTGTTCTCATAACAGCTTCAGCTTTATCAATATCTAAATCTTTAGCAGCGTTCATAGCTTGTAATTGAAGTTCTAATATATCAATATCAGATGCAGCAACTTTTTCTGCGTTAAATTCAATATACGTTTTGTTAGCTTCTGGGTGATATAGAGATAAGAACTTTTGTAACATCACTTGTTCTCTTTCTACAAACAACCTCCCACTTCTAAAAATTATATGTCCAAGTCTTTGAGGACCTTTCATTTCATCAACAAAAACTGTTTGTTGATTTCTACAATATTTTATTTCCCTCTCATATCCTTTCTCCTCATCAAAATAAAATAATGCTCTTGATTTCATTATATAAACTGGTGGTACAATTTGTAACTGCAGTTCATACAATCTATCTTTAATTACCCAACCACTATTGATTGGTGCGGCTTTAACCGCTTCTTTTTTTACTTGTGGTTCTTTAACCACTTTTACTTGTGGTTCTTTAACCACTTCTTTTTTTTTGTTTTTCATGATATAATATAATATAAATTAAAAAATTTAAAGGTGATGGGTGCCGAAGCACCCGTCATCTTTAATTATAAATGTTACTTAAGTATTACGAAGTTATTCGCAGCTTGAGTAACAAGACATCTTTCTGATAGATAATGAATCTCCATCTTATCAACACTAGAGTTGGTAGCACCAACAGATCCAGTGACCCAAGATTTTAATTTTCTATCATCAGCTTGTCCAGCTCTATATCTAACGTGTAGAAATGGTCTCCTTACATTAGAACCTACTTGCTGATCATATACTGAAGAAGTACCTGCAGGAATCATTACCCCTTTGACACCTCCAACTAATCCTCTTGTAGAAGAATCGTTTAAGTATTTCCAATCAGTTTTGTAGAAATCATAAGAACCTCTTCTAAATCCAGAAAATCCTAAATTTAGCGCCATATCCTTACTATTTTCAAATACACCCCAAGAAGTTCCCGAGTCGTGACCCGCGTTAACTTGACCTAGCATGTCGTCAAAAATTAAGTTAGCATTTCTATTTAAATAAAGCATGTTCTCTTCAATAGCACCTTGCTTATCTAGCTCAGCTAATAATAAATCGAAATCCGCTAAAGCGTCAGCCGCATTATCAACTAAGTTAGTAGCTATAATACCTCTTGCTTCGATTGCAGCAAATAAACCATCAGTTCCTTCAGGAGCTTCAAGACCATTAGCTGTAGTCATACCAGAGAATACGTTACTACCAGAAGCTTTTTCAGCTTCAACCATTGCCATTTCCATGTAATCATTAAATCTCGTTTTAGTGTCGCCAGACGATTTTAGATACCATAAGTATCCACCTTGTCCACCTTCACCGTCAACTTCGATCCAACCGATCTGAGCAGTGTCAGAACCATTTATTTCAAAGTGATCTTTGATGATTATAGGTCTATTAGTAAAAGTCGAGAAGTTTGCTTCTACTGAAGCACCCATTGAGTCTTGACCTTTCGCAAATTCAGAACCATAAACAAAGAACGATATAACTTGATTATCAGCTGTGCCGATAGTTGCAGATATATCATCTACATTTTGTCCTGTATAAGGTCTAATAGTTAATTCTGCAGTTCCAGCGCTTGCGCCACCTGCTGCACTACCGTCAATACCCGCTGTACATATTGCTTTAAACACAACTCCCGCGACAGTACAAACTAATGTAGCGCCTCTTCTGACAGCATGTGCTTCAGAAGCAGCAGTGTCAATGTTAGTAATTGTATCAATAACACCAGTAACTGGGTTAATTTGACCGTTATATGCTAAGTGTAATCTACCTTGTTCAGACCAAATAACTTGATCAGATTGTAAAGGTAATTCAGCACTTAACACAGATAAAAATCCAGATAAGGTTCTATTACCATATCTGTCTACTTCCTTTTCATATAATTCAGGAAGATACTGTTGGGCCCATCCATTATTTTGGATGTCAAGATAGTTGCTAGCAAGTGTCATTTGAGACATTGCTGGACTAACTACCGATCCTGATGCAGGACCCGAAAAACTAGCTATTGCCATAATTTTTAATTTTTAATTGTTAAACTTCGTTTTAGTAATTTTTAAGTCGAAATTTATTGCTAGAACTAGTATCGCCGCTTATAACTCTCATTTTTGATCCACCTGCGTCAACCATACCATCAGAACTTTTTCTTCCGTCCACGTTTATATTTTTTGCTTCAGAAGTAAGTTGTTTAATGGCATCGGCTTTACCTTGGTCGTAAAAATGACTAGCTATAGCGTCAGCGTTTCTCGCAGCAAACAAAGATTTGTGATAGCCTTTTGCATCTTTTAGTAAATTATCTTCACTAATATATTTGCTAAAAACATTTAGCACATCTGCTTGGGCCTTTTTTGCTTCCTGCACATCTTTAACGTTGTAACGATATTTTTTGTCTCCAACTTCGAAATCAAAACCTTTGAATTTTTCATTAAAAACTTTGTTAGTTTCTTTGTTAAAATGTAATTGTTGTTTTGCGGTTTGTTCTGTAAATTGCTCTTGCTTTTTAGTTTCACGATTGAAAAAATCTATAGCCTTTTGTTGATCTTTAGATAACCTTGAACCCAACTTGAGTTCTTGATAGTATTTACCTTTTAAACCTTCCAAATGGTTTTTAGCTTGTGCAACCGCTTCTTTATAAGCAAGTTTTTTTCGCTTAACGTCTCTTTGTTCATCAACTTCTTCATCATAAGTAAAGTTATCTTCTAACATGAAGTTAACTTCTTCTGAAGAAAGATGAGGTTTTGTTGACTTGTAGTACTCTCGCAAGAGCTCTTCGCTATCAACATTTGAATAATCCGCATTGAGGCGAACGTAATCCTCAACCGTTCCACCAGTCTCATTCATAAACTCCACGAGTTTTTCAATGTTTTCCGGTAGTTCCATTCCTGGAGCTTTTTCTTCAATATTTTCTTCTAATTGTTCTGTTTCTTCAAAAGAACTATCAGTTAATTCCTCTTCAACTTCATCTGTTACTTCTTGTAACACTGAAGTATTTTCAACTTCTTTCTCCTGTTTTTCTTCCTTAACAGGGCTTTCAGTTTTTACAGGTGGATCATTTACATCTACCTTTGTTACTTCCACTTTTTCTTTAGTGGTTTCCTTTTCTACAGATGGTTTTTTCAAATCCACCTTGAAAGTACCGTCTTCCTGGAAGCCAGTATCTTTTTTGGGTTCTTCAACTTTAACTTCAGCTTTTTCTTCAGTTACTTGTTCAACAACCTCTTGTTGTTTTTCATTTGCCATAATATAATATTATAAAATTAGTTAATAAAAGTTTTATTTTTTAGCGTAATACGCTATAATTTGTCCAGCAGCACCTACATCAATTGATGTATATTTACCATAAATTGTACATCCAGCTGGTAAATCTAAATTAGTCGCATTTATTTGTACACCACCAGATCCTTCAGCTTTTGTTTCAGCATCTGCAGCTAAATCACCAGCAGCATCTTCTGTATTGGCCCATCGTGTAGCTGTTTCTGCAACTAAACCACCTGAAGCAGCAAAATCTGTTGCAACTAAAGCTGTTATTGCTACAAATACACAATCTGTTGGAGGTACTATAGGATCACCACCAGCTATCTGAAATACAGATCCTGATATGTTCCCTGGGAAAGTTTTCATTCTTTGTTCCATGATTCGTTATTGTTTTTAAATGTTAAATTATCTTGGTTCAAATTGTTCCAAGTCGAAACCACCTAAGTTATCCATACCTTTGGATTCAAATTTCTTAGCTGGTAAATCTTTTTTTCTTTGTTCAATCATCTCACTTTGTTGAGATGCTTGTATCTTTGTTCTTTCGTCTTTACGATCTTCTTTATACTTTTCCTTGTCATTACCAACCTTACCTTGCGCATCTTGTAACCTCATGTTTAATTCAAATTCTTTTTCCATTAAATCAAATTTGATTTGAGATTCTCTTTCCATTTTTTTAATATCAAATTCAAGTTGAGCTTGATTAATACTTATCTTACTCTGTGCTAAAGCTTGTTCCTTTTGCATTTCAGCTTCAGCTGCAGCTTGAGCTGCTTTAGCATTAGATTCAGATTGAGCTTGTATATTTTGTTGTTGTAATTTTTGATCTAATTCAAATTTCTTTTTCTTTCTAAGCTTTAAATATTGATTAGCAAGTTTTAAATTCTTTATTTCTCTAATATCAATAGCATCCTCAAGTAATATTTGTTCTTTTTGAAGAGCCATTTGAATATTATTCTCTAATAATTGTTTTTCTTCTTCATCTGGTGATAATTCTAAGAATATACCAAAATCATGTAGATGTAATTTTTTAACTTCATTTAAAGTTCCTACATTAAATCTACCTAAAGAAAGTACAAATTGATTCCTAGTATTAGAATACTCTAAAACATCAGATATTCTTAAAGCTACAGCTTCTGCTGTTTTTAAAGATAAATAGATTCCAGCTTGTAATACATGTCTTGTTGCAGTATTAGAATTTGCAGCTGCAAGTTTTTGTAAACCTACTAGAGATTGTTTATCTGGTAAACTACCATCTCTTGCTTCATTTAATCCGGTCACATCTCTTATCATTTGTAAATAATAATTATATGACTGTATTAAACTTTGTATCTTTCCTTGACTTCCACTTGATTGTAACTCTTGGATTGGCATTTTTCCATTATTAAAATCACCATCTTGTGTCATTGATCTACCAATAACACTACCAGTTTGGAAATACATGTTAAGTGCTTCTTGTGGATTATAATTTGTACCATTACCTAAATCAATTTCTGCAAGTCCATCGGCATCTAAATAAACACCATCTGGTACTATTCTAGCCATAACTTGTTGTAGTTTCAAATGCGTTATTTGAATCATATCAGCAAATGAGATCATTCTACCAACTAAAGACTCTGGTCTACCTTTGTACATTCTTGGAGCAACTATATTATAACTCATAGCTACTTTTGTTATATCTGACTTAGGTCTAGTCATGTTTTCACATTTTTTCCAACCAAATAAAACATCGTGACCAACACATTTTACACCACCATATAATGTTTCTATAGATCTTGATACTTTTTCATATCTAGCTCTTTGATCTTTTGGTGGATTAAACTCGTCACTTTTTTTCAAAGCTTTATCACCACCACTTGCTCCTTTTTTTAATTTATAAACTTGATTGTTATATGTTTTATATTCAAAATATAATAAATTAACAGATCCTTTATCTTCATTAGGATTGTAATTATAAGCATCTCCTTGTGTTTGGTATTTTTTCTCTATTTCCTCAACTTGTTCTAATGTTATTTCTGGAAATTCTTTTTTAAGGTCTTTTATTTGAACTCTTTTTACTTCACCAACATACCATAAATCATCAAAATAAGGTGATTCACTATAAGAGTAAACTAAATTAACAGGATCAACGTAGTCTAGTGTTATTCCTTCAGATGGATTAAAACTATTTTTAACAGCACCTATACCCAAAACAGTTAAGTCATAATCTACTCTTTTCTTTAATAGATCATATTTATTTAATTGCATTACATTAGTTATAGCTTCTTCTTGTGCTATTTCTATAGATTGTTTGTAAGTAAGTTGCATGTGAACTGATAACTCCTCATCATTCTCAGGTAATTCAGCAGGATCATTTTTAAAAGTATTAACACCAGTTTGTGCTACAACATTTTGTTTAAATGCTTTAAACTTCATGTCCTCTAATACAGCTTCTATATATTCTGTTCTTTCGTTTGCAGAAGCAGGATCAATAGAAAAAGCTTTTATATCATATAATCTTTCACTTATACCGTTAACTACAATGTCTACAAATTTAGGTATAATTGGAACAGGTTTCCAATCTAAATTAAGATATGACAAATCACCATTGATTGATAATTCATCTTTATATTTTTGTATACTTTGTTCTCCTCTAGCGTATAATCTTAATTCGTGGTAGCGAAGTTGTGTGTTATAATATCTATCACCACCGTTATCACCCTTAAACCATTCACCTTCTATAGCTTTTGCAACTTGCAACCCATATTCTTGACTAGACTTCTCTACATCAGGCACTGCTTGACTAGGAAAACTAGATTTTGCTTGTGTTTTAATCATTATTTATTACTTTTGATAACATACCTTTATTGTCGTATTTTGTAAAACCAAAACTTGTAGTTGTTTGGTTCCTTGTTGGTCTGGGTTTATATAAATGTTTATTACATGCCATAATTGCTAGACCTGAACTAATAGTAGCATCAAACTTTGTTCTATTATTAATATCAAATCGGGCCCAATCATTTAACGTTATGTTAAAATTTATATTACCTTGTTCACCGTTTTCTTTCACACCCACGTGTTGTTGTATATAACTTTCTATAGCTGAAGCGTGAGCTTGTTTAATATCTTCACTAGAATTTGGTATTCCACCAATTTCTTTTTCTGCAACAGATAATTTATTCCAAATTTTATCAGGTCTATTCATTGAATAACCTCTATAACCTCTTCTTTTTAAATAATACAAAAGTCTAGGTTTATTATTTTCACATAGTAATGGCATTCCATAAAATACTAATGCCATTAAAACATCTTCAAAAAACATTTCAGCAGTTTGAGGTCTAGCTATATATTCTAAAAAAAATGTATTAGGTGGTACATCTTCCATGCTAAATTTAGTTAAGCCGTGCAAAGAACCTTTTGATCCTTGTCCATCCACAGTACCTGATATATCGTAACTATCACACCCAAATGCACCCATGTGCTCATTACTTGGTTGTTTTTTACCATTTTTTATAAAATAATTATTTTGTAAACTTAACGGTGGAACCCAAGATATATTAAATCTACCTGTTTTATCTGGATAAAATTTAACTCTTGTGTCTTTGATACCATTTTCCCATACAAAACTACCTTTTATAGGACTAGATCCAAAATCATTAGCATCTATTTGTTCGTATATTTTTACTAAATTAAATATACTACCTTTTGTTTCATCTCTAAAAGCGTGATCTGTTGTTCTTGGAAATTGACGGTAAAATTCATTTAAACCATCTTGATCATTCTTTAAACCATCAACTTCATTTTGCCAATGATCTATAATTCCAGTATCTATATAATCGCCGTATGGTCCTTCAACCTCTGTTTCTGGTGTATCGAATACAGGCATTCCATAAGAATCAATGAATCCCTCGTAGTTCCATTCCATAGGTATGAACAGAGAATATAATCCTGAGCTAGTCTGTCCATTGCGGTTTCTTTTTGTAACATCTGAATTATTATATAGTTTTTTAAAATTATCACCACCTTTATCCAAAGCATTAGATGTTGAACCCATCATACACTTACCAATAATTCTACTACCTAATCTTAGTGTGGTTTTTGTTACTCTCCAATTATTTAAAATATTTTCAGGTCTCTCCCATTTACCACTCTCATCATGTGCTAGTAATTTTAGTTTTTCACCATCATAACTATTATCAGCTGTATTTTTCCAATCTATAGTAGTATCTAAACCCTCTAGCTCTTCTAGTTTTTCATTACTAGTTATTTTTCTTCTAGTTAACTTACTAGCTGGTACTCTATACGCTAATTCTGTTTTAGGTCGATCCATACCATCCTGTATCGGTTTAAAAAAGAATGGATAATTAAGCGATATTGGTACAACCTTATCAGTAAACATCTTTTTAGCATCCCAACCAGTTTTTGAAAGTATACCATATCTTGAATCACTTGATATTGTTGCTAGATTTACTATCTCTCCAGATGCCATAAAAGAAAATCCAGAACGTCTATTTTTTAAATAACACATTCCATAACATCTTTGATCTGCCTTACAAGCTTCCCAGAATATATAAAACAATCTATTTGCTTCTCTAAAATCTGGATTACCTACATCAATTTTTGACCATTGTAGGTACATATAGTGTGTGCCTGTTATATAGGTTGGTACACCTTTATTGTAATACCAAAACCCATCTTCTCGTCTTTTAAATTCTTCTTCTATATAATCTATATGTTGATTTTTAAAATCATTTGGATAATCTTTCCAATCAAATATAGTTTTAATTCTTTTTAATGGTTGAGGTTGTGCAGTTACCTCCCATTTGTCACTATTAAATTTATGAATTTTTTTAGGTATTTTTGGTAAAGCTATTTTAAGATTTTGTATCTCATATATTTCACCAATTTCACCTGTTTTACTTATAACTATAACATCATTTTCTTTGTTATAACCATATTTCCATTTTTTAGACTTATTAAGTCTTTTAATAGTATTTATTTTTATAGGCTCTGTGACCTTGTATAAAATCTGTTGATACATATTTAATTATACTCTTTAATGTCTATCTTATAACTATCATCCAACCCATCTTCATCAATTAATTTATGACATACATTAATTGTATGATCTATGTAAGCTTGTTTTATATCGAAATCTGGATATAATTTTTTATTATATTCATTAAGCTCTCGTACTTGACAAACTAATGGTCTTTTATCATATATAGAACATAGTTTACCTTTTAAATGCCCACATGATCCATCTTCTTTTATTGGTAAACCGTGTTTTTCACCACCCCAAAGACCAGCTCTTTTACAACAAGCTCCACATTTTGTACATAGAAATTCCATTATTTAGATCTTCTTTCAGCAAAACCACTAAACGATTGTTCTTTATTTTCTAAAGGTTTATCATTTAATACTGCTTCTTCTTGTTGTATTCTAGTTAGTATTTCAAAAGCATCAAATATAGCTAATTTTTTTGTTGCTGCTGCATTCTTTAATCTATCTGCCGATATATCTTCATCTGAATCAACAATAGGTTCTTTAGCAACTTTAACTAACTCTTCAACTGCTTTGTAACCAGCTTGGATTATATTCTTTTTCCTTTCCTTGATATTCATATTTAATTTCAATAAATTTATTATTCACTCTATAAAGTCTATTGTTATTTATAATAAACTCATATTCTGCAGCTGGATTATACCCTACTAACTCTCCTTTTTTGAAACTACCGTCAGAATATTTTACAATACCTATTTGTTTAGCTTCTAAACCAAGTTCATTTTGTATTGGTTTAATAAACGAATATCCCTTTACAGCTTTCCACTTATTATCACAAGAACATCTTTTATATGCAAATATTTGATCAATACTTATTTTGTATAAATCTTCTGATATAAAATTACCAGAGTTTTTTTCTTGACCTCTAGCATTATGCCATCTTCTAAAAACATTATGATGAACTATAACTTCATCCCCAATTTTTATATTTGTTTTGAACTCAGATGGTAAACCTAAAACTATTGCATGTCTACTTATATATTTGTGATTAAATACTTCAGAGTTTAAAATTAACTCTTTATCACCAATTTTTTTAGTATTATTATATCTTGCTGTTTTAGGTTTTATTAAAAAATAAAACGTTCCTTTCATTAATATTCAAGATTATACTCAACTGATATTGCCATGTTTTTATTAAAATCTTTCCAAGGCATAACATCATCATTTTTTGATATAAAAATGCTATATTTATCATCATTTTCTACTATATCACATATTGTGTTTCCACCATATACTTCTTGGCCAACAGCATAGTGCATAGCTTCATTTTTATAGTCTTTACCGATACTAATTTTACGTATTAACTTTCCCATTTTCTTTATCTTTTATAGATCCATCGGTAATGTTAACATGAACGTCCCCGTATTTTTCTTTTAATTTCTTTTGATTTGCAACAAGAGTTTCTCTGAATTCAAAAACAGCGCTAATTGCACTTGTTTTTTGCATTTCTAAATTACCAATTTCTAATTGAGCGTTGTTAATCATTTTTACAACACCTTGTAATTCAATAAGTTCGTCTTTAGTTACTTTTGTTGGTTTTGCTTTCGCCATAATTTTATATTTAATTAAACTTTATTTCACCTTTATATTATCACGCAATTGTCACGCTTTTTACTTCTTTTGTTGTTTTGGTTTTCTATTATCTATAAACC
>Ga0209337_1001301_pt1 | contig 19126 bp, 28 predicted proteins | sample LinPmetageLP53_FD_184044 | JGI IMG/M metagenome (GOLD analysis project Ga0209337, IMG submission 184044) | Marine viral communities from the Pacific Ocean - LP-53 (SPAdes) (version 2) | ecosystem: Environmental > Aquatic > Marine > Oceanic | place: Pacific Ocean | collected 2010-02-08 | reverse complement strand
ATTGTAACTGGTTTAGATATGAACTCTAGTTCAATTACTAATTTGTTTGATGGTGATCCATTAGCATTACAAAGTGGAGATCAGCTAGCAGGATTTGCTAGTACATCAGCTACTAGTAATTTTACTTTAACACTATCAGCTGAAGAGTTTTTTGATCCAGCTAGATAATTAAAAGGTTGTACTATGAAATTAAAAAATAATAAAAAAAGTAATCTTAAGTACGGAGTTTCAGGTGTTTCTAATAAATATGGAAGTTTTGGTGGAGGCTCTTTTCAAATTAACAAGCCTATTACACAACAACTTAATGTTAGTGCATCTCAAGGAGTTAGTTATAGTAAACCTAAAGGTAAAAATGTACGCATAAAAGCAGGGGATACTAGAATCGGATTTGAAAAAAAATTTAAAAAGAATAAAAGTATAACTGGGCATTTAACTGGAAATGTAAAAAATAAAAAAATAAATGCAGTTGGAATAGAATTTACTAAAAAATTTTAAAGGACTTTAATATGGGCTTAGTACTATTTTTTGTTATTGTTATACCTCCTGTAGCTGTAGCTTATTTTATATGTAAAAAAGAAATAGAAATGGAAAAATTAAATGGCAATTAGACCAAATAAACCAAGGAGTAATGTAAATGCAAGTGGAAACTATACTAAACCTGGGTTACGAAAAAAGATATTTAACCAAGTTAAGGCGAGTGGAAAAGGTGGAGCACCTGGTCAATGGTCTGCGAGAAAAGCCCAGATGGTTGCCAAGGCTTATAAAGCAAAAGGTGGTGGGTACAAGAGTTGATATTAAAGCCTAGAATACCTAGAAAAAAAGGACAACCTTCAAAATCTAAAAAGCATTCTGATTTATATACAGATGAAGATCCAAAGGGAACAATTAAAGGATTAAAGTTTGCCACACAAGCAGATGCAAAAAGAAGTGTGTTAATAATTAAAAAAAGTGGCAGATCACATGCACATAGAATACAAGCAGCTATAGCTATGGAGCAAAGAGCTAAAGTTGCAGGTAAAAAAAGCTCAGCTATAGAATACAGAAAATATATTAATGCTATGAAAAAAGAAACTGAAAAAAGAAATAAAACAAGGACAGCTTAATTATGGCACTAACTAAATCACAAAAAAGTTTAAAGTCATGGACAGCACAAAAATGGAGAACTAAAAGTGGGAAACCTAGCACACAAGGTAAGAAAGCTACAGGCGAAAGGTATTTACCATCTAGAGCAATTGCCAGTTTATCTGATGCAGAGTATAAAGCAACTACTAAAGCTAAAAGACAAGGTACTAGAAAAGGTAAACAGTTTGTGGCTCAACCTAAAAAAATTGCTAAAAAAGTAAGAACATACAGAAAGATAACATGAGAAAACTAACAGACAAACAGCAAAAGTTTTTAGATGTCTTATTTGATGAGGCAGGAGGTAGTGTTGTTGAAGCTAAAAAATTAGCAGGTTATTCTGAAAACAATTCTACAACTGAAATTGTAAAAACATTAAAAGAAGAAATCGTAGAAATAACTCAGCTTTATATGGCTAGAAATGCACCAAGAGCAGCTATGTCACTTGTAAGTGGCATGATTGATCCTACAGAACTGGGCATGAAAGAAAAGTTAAATGCATCTAAAGATTTATTAGATCGTATTGGATTAGTTAAAACTGAAAAGTTACAAGTAGAAGCTAATAATGGTTTAATGATATTACCACCTAAAGATGCTGATAAAGATGCATGAAAGAAAATTTACCAGATTTAGGAATATGGATTTTACCGCAACCAAAAGAAGCTGTAGAAAATAAAGGAGACTTTGTTCCAATACCTTATGTAAAAAAAACAAGCCCTGTACCCTTTGGTTATATAGTTTCAAAAAAAGATAACGATGTATTAGAACCTATAGTTGATGAATTAAACGCATTAGAACAAGCAAAAAAATATTTAAAGCAATATTCGTCAAGGCATGTAGCAGCATGGTTAACAAAAATAACAGGTCGTTCTATAACGCATGTAGGATTACTAAAAAGAGTTAGAGATGAAATCAAACAAAGACATAAAGCTAGGGTACTTAGGCAATGGGCCAGAGGGGTCGAAAAGGCAATCTCCATTGCGAAGAAATACGAAAAAAGCAAAGGTTGTAGAAAAGAAATTAAAGATTAAAACAAAAGAAAAGGCTAAGCCTAAAGTTTTAGTTCATAAGATAGAAGATATACAATTAGAAGAAAAGAATATTATATTTAAGCCCAACGAAGGGCCACAAACAATGTTCTTAGCAGCAGGTGAAAGAGAAGTTTTATACGGTGGGGCAGCAGGTGGAGGTAAGTCTTATGCTATGTTAGCTGATCCATTAAGATATATGGGACATCCACAGTTTAGTGGGTTGTTACTACGACATACAACAGAAGAATTAAGGGAGCTTATTTGGAAAAGTCAGGAGATGTATCCTCAGATTTATCCAGGTATTAAATGGTCAGAAAGAAAGATGCAATGGGTAGCACCTAATGGTGCAAGATTGTGGTTTTCATACTTAGATAGAGATGAAGATGTATTAAGATATCAAGGTTTAGCATTTAGTTGGGTAGGATTTGATGAGTTAACACAGTGGGCTACACCTTTTTCTTGGAATTATATGAGGTCAAGGCTTAGAAGTACGGCTAGTGATTTACCTGTGTATGCTAGAGCTACAACAAATCCAGGAGGGCCAGGACATGCATGGGTAAAAAAAATGTTTATTGATCCTGCTGTACCTAATAAATCTTTTTCAGCTACTGATATTGAAACTGGAAGAGTATTAACTTTTCCAAAAGGGCATAGTAAAGAAGGTGAACCTTTATTTAAAAGAAGATTTATACCTGCATCATTAAATGATAATCCGTATCTTTCTGAGCAGGGTGATTATGAAACTATGTTATTATCTTTACCAGAAAATCAACGCAAGCAATTGCTAGAAGGTAATTGGGATGTAGCTGAAGGAGCAGCATTTCCAGAATTTAATAGAGAAATACATGTTGTTGAATCTTTTGATGTACCTAGAAATTGGATTAAGTTTAGAGCATGTGATTATGGATATGGTAGTTTTTCAGCAGTATTGTGGTTTACTGTATCACCTGCTGAACAGTTAATTGTTTATAGAGAATTGTATGTTAGTAAAGTATTAGCTAAAGATTTAGCTCATATGGTGCTAGAAGCTGAAGAAGAAGATGGAACAATGAGATGTGGAATATTAGATTCATCTTGCTGGCACAAAAGAGGAGATACAGGCCCATCACTTGCAGAAACTATGATGATGGAAGGGTGTAGATGGAGACCTTCAGATAGAAGTGGTGGTAGTAGAGTAGCAGGAAAAAATGAAATACATAGTAGGTTACAAGTAGATGAGTTTACAGAAGAGCCAAGATTAGTTATAACTAATAACTGTACTAATTTAATTGCACAGTTACCTATACTACCTTTGGATAAAAGAAATCCAGAGGATATAAATACTAAATCAGAGGATCATTTGTATGATGCATTACGATATGGAGTTATGAGTAGGCCTAGATCTAATTTATGGGATTATGACCCTAACACTGCAAAGGATTCTAGTTTTACACCATCAGACCCTTTAATGGGATATTAAGGATAGTTAAATGATTGATGAAGAATACACTGAAGATAAACAATTTGCTTTAGATGACAAAAAAGATAATAATTTACCAGAAGAAAAAATAGCAGATTCTATGATTTCTTATGTAATAGATAGATATACTAAAGCAGAAGATTCAAGACGTATAGATGAAGAAAGATGGTTAAGAGCTTATAGAAATTACAGAGGTATTTATGGCCCTGATGTACAATTTACTGAAGCTGAAAAAAGTAGAGTGTTTATTAAAGTAACTAAAACAAAAGTTTTAGCTGCATATAGCCAGATTACGGATGTATTATTTTCAAACAATACTTTTCCATTAAGTGTAGAACCTAGTATATTACCAGAAGGTGTAGCTGATTCTGTTCATTTTGATCCTAAAGCACCAGAAGAAAAAAATGTTAAAGTAGCACCTGCAATAAAATCAATGGACAGTTTATATGGATATTCTGGTGAGGATAAAAAGCTACCCCCTGGAGCTACCATACATTCTTTAATGGATAAGTTAGGCCCACTAAAAGATAAGTTAGAAAATATACAGGATTTAAAAGAAGGAGCAGGAGTTACTCCTAGTGCTGTAACATTTCATCCAGCAATGATAGCAGCAAAAAAAATGGAAAAGAAAATTAAGGATCAGTTAGATGAAAGCAGTGCATCTAAACAATTAAGATCAACAGCATTTGAAATGGCACTATTTGGTACTGGAGTTATGAAAGGCCCATTTGCTATTGATAAAGAATATCCTAATTGGAATGATGATGGGGAATATAACCCAACAATTAAAACTGTACCTTCTACATCACATGTAAGTGTTTGGAATTTTTATGTAGACCCAGATGCTGATAATATGGATAATGCAGAGTATGTTGTTGAGAGACATAAAATGAGTCGTTCTCAAATGCGAGCATTAAAAAAGAGACCTTTTTTTAGGTCTAATGTTATTGATGAAGTTATTAATTTAGGAGAAACATATTATAAAAAATATTGGGAAGATGATCTTAGTGATTATCAAGTAGATAAAGGTGTAGATAGATTTGAAGTCTTAGAGTATTGGGGTGTTGTTGATAAAGAATTATTAGTAACCAATGAAATTAAAATACCAAAAGACTTAGAAAATATAGATCAGTTACAAGCCAATGTTTGGTGTTGTAATGGAAAAATACTACGTTTAGTTTTAAACCCTTTTAAGCCAGCTAAGATTCCGTATTATGCAGTTCCTTACGAATTGAACCCTTACTCTTTATTCGGAATCGGTATCGCAGAAAACATGGACGATACACAAACTTTGATGAACGGCTTCATGCGTATGGCAGTTGATAATGCAGTCTTATCTGGTAATCTTATTTTTGAAGTTGACGAAACTAACTTAGTACCTGGGCAGGACTTATCTGTATTTCCAGGTAAAGTTTTTAGAAGACAAGGAGGTGCTCCAGGGCAGGGTATATTCGGTACGAAGTTTCCTAATGTATCAAATGAGAATATGCAGTTGTTTGATAAGGCCAGAGTTCTTGCTGATGAATCTACAGGATTCCCATCATTTGCTCATGGACAAACAGGTGTTATGGGTGTAGGTAGGACTGCTAGTGGTATTAGTATGCTAATGAATGCAGCTTCTGGAGGTATTAAAACAGTAATCAAAAATGTAGATGATTATTTATTAAGACCTATAGGGGAATCTTTTTTTAGTTTTAATATGCAGTTTGATTATTCACCTGATATAAAAGGAGATTTAGAAGTTAAAGCTAGAGGTACAGAAAGTTTAATGGCTAATGAAGTTCGTAGTCAAAGGCTTATGCAGTTTTTACAAGTGGCTAGTAATCCTGCATTAATGCCTTTTGCAAAGTTCCCTTATATTATAAGAGAGATAGCTAAATCAATGGAGTTAGATCCAGACAAAGTAACAAACAGTTTGGAAGAAGCTGCAAGACAAGCAGAGATTATGAAACAACAACAACCCCCTGCTCCACCTCAATCACCAGTAGCACCTCAAGGAGTAGGAGGGCCACCTAATGTTGCAGATCCTACAGGATCAGGTGGAGGTAATATAGGTGTAGGACAGATACCAATACCAGGAGAACAAGGATTTAGTGCAAATGAACAACAGCCAACAGAACAAGTACCTCCCCAAGCTTAAAGGATTTGTAAACCAACCTAATAGTTGGAGTGCATATAATGAACATTTAGATATATTATTAGGGGCACAACATAGAACTATGGAACAGGCAAAAGATCCTGTGGATATATACAAAGCACAGGGTGCAGTACAAATGATTAAATATTTAAGGGGCTTACGAGATCAAGTAAATGCATCTTTAGAAAGTAAAAAATAATGGCTAAAGCAAAAAAACAAACTAAAAAATTATTACAAGAAGGTGGATTAAATCAAGAAGGTGGTACAGTAGATCCTGTAAGTGGTAATGATGTACCAGTAGGTTCTACACAGGAAGAAGTACGAGATGATATACCTGCACAGTTAAGTGAGGGTGAGTTTGTATTCCCAGCAGATGTAGTTAGATTTATTGGGTTAGATAATCTTATGAAGTTGAGGCAAGAAGCTAAATCAGGACTTGCTAAGATGGATAGGATGGGACAAATGGGTAATTCGGAGGAAGCAGTAGAAGATGACACAGGAGAGTTTGATACAGACATTGACAATATTATTGAAGAAATTGAAATGGAAGCTGCAACATCACGAGATTCTATATCAGAAGTTGAAGAGCCAGAAGAAGATTTAACAGAAGAGGACGATGATTCTATAAAAAAGTCTGATGGGGAACGTCTAGGTTTTAATGTAGGCGGACTTCTCAAAACTGAAAATGATTCCTCAGACAATACAAAAGCTGTTGGTAAAAATATGGCAATACTATATGAAAAAGATAATGTTCCAGATTCACTAAAATACTCACCATCTACTAAAAAAGAAAAAATAACAACCTCACCAAAAGCTCCAGTAGCACCTGAAGCTGGTACTAAAGATACTGCTAAAAATATATTATCAAAAAAATATGATACTTCTACTACACCTAGTGGTGAGCTTGGCAGTCAACAGTTAGCTAAAAATATATTAGAAAAGAAATATGGTAAAGGTATAACTGCAAGAAAAATTGTAGGTGTTGATGACACTACAAAACAAGATAGTAGTTTTACTGAATTAGAAAATTATAAAAACTTAGATCAAGATAGCTCTAAAAGTAATTTATATAATCAGATAGTAAATCAAAATAAAAACATAGCATATCAAGGTAAACAAAGTGATAAAGAATTTATATTTAGGCATATGGCTAAAGATTTATCTAGTGCAGGTATACAAGATTTAAGGCAGTTGGGATATAAAGATATAGAACAACCTCAACAATCTGTCGATTTAATAGAAAAGAAAGGTAAGTATTTTATTAAATCTAAAAATAAAGGGGGTGTAAAAAATCTTATTGAAGTTTCACCAACAGATGTAGAATCTTATACTACTAAAGCTACAGCAGGACATAGCCCAGGAACTAAAAAATTAAGAGGTATGATTAGTCAACCACCAAAAAGAGTATTGATTAATAAAGAAACAGGTGCAGAAGTAATACAAGGTAAATATGGTGGTGAATTAGGATTTGATACAGGTGAATCTACTAGAGCATTAGGTTATGGATTTAGAACAAAGAAAGAGCCTATAAAAGATTTAGCAGAATGGAATGCAATAAATGATCCAAGAAAAGGATTAAGATGGGGTAATTCAACTTCTGTTGAGGGAATGGCAGATTATATGATATCATTCAATAAAGATGGAGAAGCTATGGTGTTTCCTCAGTATCAAGACACAGGCAGTGAAACTGCTGCTATGTTTGCTACAGCAGTGGCAGCAGGTGCTGCAGCTACTTATGGCCCAGGTTTACTATCCAAAGCAGGTAGTAAAATAAGCAGTACAGTAGGTGAGGGTGGATTTAAAGGGTTTCTTAAAAAAGTTGGAGAAAGTGTTGGAAAAGAAACTCTTATAGAAAAAGGAAAAGAAAAAGTAATTAAAGAAACTATTAAAAGTGTAGTAAACAGTACTACAGACAATACAACAAGAAGAAAAAAGATTACAACAAATGATTTTTTTCCAGTTGTAAGAAATGATTAAAAATTGGCTACCTAACTCCCCTTATAGGCAACGGTTAGTCCCAACGTGAAAGGTAATACACAATGTCAGAAGTAATAGAGCAAGAAGCTTTACCAGTGGTACAAAAACAAAAAACAGTTACAGGTTTTGCTAAAAGGTCTACTAATAAAGTTAAAATAGAGCAGGAAGAAAAAGAATTAGAAGCTATGCAAAAAGACGTAGTTGAAGGGGTTGAAGAAAAACCTATTGAAGCTACTGAGCCTGAACCTGAAAATGCTGAAGAAAGAAGTTTTAAAAAAAGATATGGTGATTTAAGAAGACATGCACAAAAAAAAGAAGATGATTTACAAAAACAAATAGAAGGATTAAGAACTCAATTAGATAGTGCAACAAAAAAACAAATTAAGTTACCTAAATCTGAAGAAGAGTTAGAAGAATGGTCTAATGAATATCCTGACGTAGCTAAGATAGTTGAAACAATAGCTATTAAAAAAGCACAAGAACAATCTAAAGCATTAGAAGAAAGAATAAAAAAAGTAGATGCAATGCAAGATGATGCTTTAAGAGAAAAGGCTGAAGTGTTACTGTTAAAAAAACATCCTGATTTTGCCGAATTAAGAGATGAAGATTCATTTCATAATTGGGTAGATGAACAACCTGAATGGGTTCAAAAAGCTCTTTATGAAAATGAGCATGATGCTAACTCAGCAGCTAGAGCTATTGATTTGTATAAAGCAGATATGGGTATTACTACAAATAAAGTTACAAAAAAAGAACAAGAAAAAAATGCAGCTAAATCTACAAGCAACATATCTAGAAGTAGTAGTAATATTGATACCTCTTCTGAAATAGGAACATATAAAGAATCAGATGTAGATAGTATGACAGATAGACAATATGAAAAAGAACATGATAAGATAGTAGCAGCAATTAAATCAGGTAAATTTATTTATGACTTATCTGGTTCTGCAAGATAATTAGTACTTGACTTGTAGTTATTTAACATTATAACTATAAGTCAAACAATATGTGTATTAGTAATTTGCCCACAATATATGTGTTACTAAATTACTTATACAATTTTAATAATAACGCAATAAAACAATTAAAGGATTACCTGAAACTAAATTGCCCATATTAATAAACCTGTGACGGCAGATTATTAACATGCACCAATAAAGACAGCCCCTGAGATAATTGTGTAGGTTATGCGTGTTTTACTTATACACTTTTTTCAAGGAGAAAAAAATGGCTTTTCCTAGAGCAACAGGCCATAATAATTTACCTAACGGTAATTTTAGCCCTGTAATTTATTCTAAGCAGGTACAACTTGCTTTTCGTAAGTCTTCTGTGGCAGAAGATATTACCAATTCAGATTATTTTGGTGAGATCGCAAACATGGGTGACTCAGTAAAAATAATCAAAGAACCTGAAGTTTCTGTTCAGGCTTATAATCGTGGTACTCAAATTACTGCACAAGATTTAGATGATGAGGATTTTACTCTTGTTGTCGATCAAGCTAATTACTATGCATTTAAAATGGATGACATTGAGGCAGCTCATAGTCATATTAATTTTATGTCATTGGCTTCAGATCGTGCAGCCTATCGTTTAAGAGATCAGTATGATCAAGACGTATTAGGTTATCTTTCTGGATTTTCACAATCAGCTAAACATGGTTCTCCTAATACAGCTAGAACTACTTCAGCAGGAACTAAGTCAGTTGATTCAGCAGGAGCAGATGAGCTTTTAACTACCATGAAATTAAAAAAAGGTAGCTTTGCTAATATTACTACTGCTTCAGCAGGAGAACATTCTATACCTATAGCTACACGTCTGCCAGGTGCAACAGCAGTTCCTACTGCAACAGCTTCACCATTACAGGTAATAGCTCGTATGAGTCGTTTGCTTGATACACAGTTTGTTGACTCAGCAAATCGTTGGTTAGTAGTTGATCCTGTATTTATTGAAATATTAAAGGATGAAGATAGTCGTTTATTAAATTCAGACTTTGGTGGTTCAGGTGTGCAGAATGGTTTAGTTGTTAACAATCTACATGGCTTTCGTATTTATGTTTCCAATAATCTCCCTTCAGTGGGTACTGGGCCAAGTACAACTGGTGCATCTAATCAAAATACTAATTTTGGTGTTATTGTTGCTGGGCATGAATCAGCAGTAGCTACTGCACAACAAATAACTAAAACAGAAAGTTATCGTGATCCAGATAGTTTTTCTGATATCGTGCGTGGTATGCATCTTTATGGTCGTAAGATTTTAAGACCTGAAGCTGTAGCTATAGCTAAATATAACGTGGCAGCTTAAGGAGATAAATAATGGCTACATATAATGCAACACAAACTGGTGTTCTTGGTACAATTGGCACTTCAGGTCTAGGAGCAAATCAACACCCTAGTCGTGCTATTAGAAAAGAACCCTATAAAGTAGAAGTAACATTAGACTTTCCTAAAATTGCTTCAGGTGCAGGTACTGATTTAGTATCTTCTGATATTATTCAGTGTATTGATATACCTAGTAAAACATTAGTCTATGCAGCAGGTTTTGAAACTATTACTGCCTTTGGTTCTGAAAGTAATTTTAAAGTAGATTTGGGAATTACTGCTGTAGATCCAGATGCATTTTTAGATGATGTTAGTGCAGGTGGTACTGCAGCAGGAGACTTTGGTCAGCAAGCTGCTGCTTATCAACCTTATGTAGTTGCAGCAGCAGATACCATTGACATGTTACTAGGCCCAACAGGCCCAGCATCAGGTGTAAGTGGTAAGTATGTTAGTGCTGGTGCTACTGGAGTGATAAGAGCTTGGGCTGTTTTACAAGACATCTCTGATGATCTTGGGCCTGAAGAAGTAGATCGTGATCAATTGGCTTAATCAATAGGTTATTGTAACTATATGGGTGGCCCTTAACTAGAGTCACCCATTTTTATATAAAAGGATTTTGTATGGCAATTACACAAGCTATGTGCACCTCTTTTAAAAAAGAATTGCTTGAGGGAAAGCATAATTTTTCTTCAGCAGGGCACACTTTTAAAATTGCTTTATTTTCAGCAGGGGCTACTTTAAGTGCAGGAACAACTAATTTTGTTACTGGTGCTACAGCAGGAGAGGTAGTAGGTACTGGTTATGATGCAGGAGGTACTACAATTGTTCAAGCAGAACCTGATACTTCAGGGACTGTAGGCTTTGTTGATTTTGCAGATATTACTTTTAGTGGTGTTACTTTAGCTGCTAGAGGTGGTGTAATTTATAATTCAACTACTAATGGAGGTTCTAATACAACAAATGCTGTTGCTATATTAGACTTTAGTGCAGATAAAACTGCTGTTGCAGGTAATTTTGTTATTACATTTCCTACTGCTGATAGTACATCAGCTATTGTTAGATTAGATTAGATTAAGTTATATGCCAACTACATCAACTACAACTAACTCAGGTGCTATTTATGGAGTTGGTAAATATAATACAGATAGATATGGAGTATCAGCTACTAATATTTCAGTAAAACCTGATGGGGTTGTAAGTTTAGTTAAAAACAATTTTGTTAGTATTAGTATTAATGTAATTGGTGCAACAATACCTATTACTTTTAATGGCGTTGTTAGTAATTTAAAAACAGGAAAAATATTTATAACAGCTAATATATTTAATTTTGATGGTGTTAGAAATAATTATGAAAGACGTAGAACAGTTTTTGTAAATAGAAGAAGTACTGCATCAGAAAGAATAGTAAAGGTAGCTTAATATGAGTTTAAAATGGCCTAATAAAGACCCTGATGAAACAGTTGATTTTAGTGTAGATTGGTCTAGATATTTAAATAGTCAAGGGACAATAGATACAGTGACTTGGTTTGTTGAAAATGAATCAGGAATAAAAACACAATTTAGTTCTGCTGGACAAATTATTAATAATATTCAATTTGTTGGTTCATCTAAAACTGATACTGTAGCTACTATTAATATAGGATTAGGAACTAATAATTTTAAATATAGATTTAGTTGTCAAATACTAGACTCAACTGGAACATTAGCTGAACGAACTATAGTACTTCCAATTAAGGAAAATTAAATAATGGCTTATAATTTTTTAGGACTTGTTAATGAAGTTAATCGTAGACTAAATGAAGTTGAATTAACTAGTATTACTTTTAATTCAGCAGTAGGATTTTATTCACAAGTAAAAGATAGTGTTAATGCTTCAATACAAGAAATAGATCAAGAGTATACACAGTGGCCTTATAACTATGTTGAACAGGAAGATACTGTAACATCAAGTATAACAAGATATTCTTTTCCTACAGATGCTACATTAATTGATTTTGATAGTTTTAGAATAAAAGAAAGTGCTACTTTAAATAACAGAACTCAAAAATTAAAACTGTTATCTTATGAAGAATATTTAGAAACTTTTGTTGAGCAAGAATATACATTAGATACTAGTTTATATAGTGTTCCTGTATTTGTATCTAAAGCACCAGGTTTAGAGTATGTATTATCTCCAGCACCTGATCAAAACTATACACTAGTATATGAGTACTATGCAGGGAGTGTTAATTTAATTGATCCAACTGACACATCAAAAATACCAGAAATATATAGAAATGTAATAATTGATGGAGCTATGTATTATGCTTATATGTTTAGAGGAAATACTCAAGATGCCCTAGTATCTAAGGATAAATTTAAAGATGGTTTAAAAAACATGAGGATAGCTTTAATAAATAAAAATTCATATGTTCGTTCTACTATGTTAAATAGATCACAAAGAAGTACTTATGTTTATAGACTGGCTTCCTAGTGGCAGAAAAGTTACAAACCTATGTATTTGAATTTAAAGGTGGCTTAATAAGTAACCTATCTTCGTTGCAACAAGGTTTACAATTACCAGGGTCAGCTAGGACATTAAAAAACTTTGAATGTTCTATTGAGGGTGGATATAGAAAAATATTAGGATATGAAAAATATGATAGTAATTTAATACCTTCTTTTGGTGCTCCTAAAGTTCATGGCGGTAGTCAATCAGGTTCATCACTAGTTATTGCTGGGCTTTATATAACACCAATTATAGGAGATATATTTACAGTTACAGGTATTACTGGCACATATACAGTATCATCAGTTACTTATAGTACGTCAACAAAAAGAGCTACATTAGGATTAACAGGAAGTTTAGCTAGTTCTCCATCAGATCAAGCTAATGTAACATTTACAACAAATAGAGGTAATATAGATGGTTTAGCTGCATGGGAAAATAGTGCAATAGCAATTAGAAATAATCATGTATATAAATCTATAGGGTCAGGTTGGACAAGAATTAATATAACTCAATATGGAACTCCTATAGTAAATGCAGGTAGTCAGTCAGGCGGTACTTTAGCTATTCAAGGTTTAACATTAACACCTAAAACTGGAGATACTTTTACTATTGCTGGAGTTACTTTAGTTTATACTATAACAGCTACACCAACAGTTAATGCAGATGGAGAATCAACTTTAACAATATCACCTAATTTAGCTAGTAGCCCTTCTGATGAAGCAGCTATTACATTTTTAAGCAGTAGCAGTATAAGCACTAATAAAAAAAGATTTGCTAAATATAGAATAGGAATTACAGAAAAAATTGCAGGGGTTGATGGTTCTAATGCACCTTTTATATATGATGCTACAAATTACACACCATTAACTGAAGCAGGAACAGATGTTGTAGGAGCAGGGCATACAGCTTTTTTTAAAAATCATTTATTTTTTGCTAAAGGAGATGTGTTAACTTTCACTTCACCTTATACAGATACAGATTTTAATGTTGCTAATGGTGCAGGAAGTATTAGTGTAGGAGTAAATATAACTGGGCTTATAGCTTTTAGAGAACAGTTAATTATATTTAGTGAAAATAAAATAGATAGATTGTTAGGTAATACTATTGCTGATTTTAACTTGCAACCTATAACTACTAATATTGGATGCGTAGATTCAGATACAATTAAAGAGGTAGCAGGAGATGTAGTATTTTTAGCACAAGATGGATTAAGGTCATTAAGTTCTACAGATAAAATTGGAGATTTTGATTTAGCAGTAATTTCTAAAACTGTACAAAAAGAACTTACAGATTTAATTTTATCTAATACTTCGTTTACTAGTATTACAATTAAAGGTAAATCACAATATAGGTTATTAGGTTTTAATGTTAATACTACTGAAGTTGCTGCTCAAGGAATCATTGGAACACAGTTAGCAGGAACAGAAGGAAGTTTTTTTGGATGGTCAGAGTTAAGAGGATTTAAAGCAATTGTTGCAGACAGTACTTTAAGAAATCAAGTTGAAACTGCATTGTTTGCTAATAATAATGGGTATGTATATAAAATGGAAAGTAGTAATGGTTTAGATGGTGCGAGTATACAAAGTGTTTTTTCAACACCTTTTGTTCCAATGAATGATCCTTTGTTAAGAAAGACTATATATAAGTTAAATTTATATACAGACCCTCAAGGTAGTGTAAATATAAATTTTAATTTAAAATTAGATTTTGATGAAAAAGGAAGTATACAACCAGCATTGATAAATCTTTCAAATACAACAGATACTGTAAGTATTTTTGGTAATTCAATAACAACATATGGATCTGCAAAGTTTGGAAGTAAATTATTAAATAGGTTTGTTACTCAAACAATAGGATCTGGATTTACTGTAGGATTAAATTTTATAATTCAAGACACAAACCCTCCATTTTCACTTGATGCAGCAGTTTTAGAATATGGTACTTTTGATAGACAATAAGGATTAAATTATGGGAACAGGATACACTAGAAACGATTCAAGTAATAATATTGCTGATGGTAATGTTATTAATGCGTCTGACTTTGATGGTGAATTTGATGCAATTGTAAGTGCATTTGCAACAGATGGCCACTCACATGATGGTACTGCTGCTGAAGGTGGCCCTGTAAGTAAACTAGGCCCATCACAAGAGGTAGAAACTGATGCTGGAGCTTTCTTTCCTGCATCTGATGCAGGTGTAGACTTAGGTAAAACTGCTAAAGCATTTAAAGATTTGTATATTCATGGTGTTATAAACACTGATGATATGTCAGCAGATACTATATCAGTACTTAGTTCAGCTACAATTGGATCTACTATTGATATAGGTAGCAATGCTTCTGTAGGTGGTACATTAACATCTACTGGTGCAATATCAGGAGCTTCAACATTAACTGTTAAAGGAGCAATATCAGCAGCCTCTACTCTTCTTGTATCTGCTGGTATTACAGGTAGGACTACTTTTGATATTGGTGGTAATGTTTCTGTAGGTGGCACATTAAATGTAACAGGTGATTCTGATTTAGAAGATGTATCAGCTAGTGGCACTTTAGATATAGCAGGAAATATGTCTGGTGGAGGCACATTTACTTTAGCAGGTAAGGCTACTTTTGATGGTGCTGCTACAGTTCAAGGAACATTAAATGTTGGAGGTATAACTACAGTTGACTCAGGTATAGTTGGAAAAAGCACTTTAGATATAACAGGTAATGCTTCTGTTCTAGGAACATTTAATATAACAGGTAATGTTTCTTCTAATGGAACACTTACAACTACAGGTGCTATATCTGATGGAGATGGTAATTTAAGAGATATTCCAAAATCACAAAATGTATCTGGAGCATATACATTACAGGCTTCTGATGTTGGTAATCAAGTTAATATTAATTCAGCTAATGTTGTTGTAACTGTTCCAGGAAGTGTGTTTAATGCTGGTGATATTGTAAGTTTAATTAGTATAAATGGATGTACAGCTACAATAGCTTGTACTGGAGTTACTGCAATTAAAGCTGGAGAACTAGCTAGTACTGCATCATTTACATTAGCAGCTAATGGAGTAGCTAATGTACTATTTACTCATCCTTACACAGCAGGTTTAGCTGTTGTAACAGGTAACATTTAATATAAAGGTTATTTGATGACAGGCATACATCAATTATTATTTTCATCTTTTGCAGCTCCAGCAGCTGAACTTCAAACAATTATAGTAAATTCTACAGAAACTATTACAATTCCTGCAGGTGTTACTAAATTAGATAGATGGTTAGTTGTAGCAGGTGGAGGAGGTGGTGGTCGATCAACAGGAGCAAATAATGGAGGTGGTGCAGGTGCAGGTGGAATGAGATTTGGTACTAATTTGACAATTAGTGCAGGTTCAACTGTTGTTTCTGTAGGAGAAGGAGGTGATGGTGGTATACAAAGTACTTCTACAGCTACAAATGGTGGAGATTCTTCCATTGCTCAAGGTGGTTCAACTATTGTTTTATCCTCTGGAGGTGCAAGAGGAGGCGAAGGTGGTAGTGGAGGTCTTAATGGTGGTTCTGGAAGTGGAGGCGCAGCAACAGCATCTGGAACTGCAATTGCTTTATCAGATATAGGTGGTGCTGTAACAAATGAGGTTTCATCATCCCAAGGCAATGATGGTGGAGGTGGAGGCGGTGGTTCTGCCATGGGAGGTGGAGGTGGAGCAGGAGAAGTAGGTGGAAACGGAGATGGTTCTAATCGAAGTGGTGATGGTGGTGATGGACTTGATAATGATATAACTGGTTCTACTGTTAAATATGCAGCAGGAGGTGGTGGTGGTACTGGTTGTGGTGGAGCAGGAGGTGATGGTGGAGGTGGCAATGGTGCTAACGATACTGTAGGTTGTGCTTCTGGTAGAAGTGGAGATATAGATGCAGGAGATGGAACAGATGGATTAGGTAGTGGAGGAGGTGGTGGAAATGGTGGAGGAAGTACTGGTGCTCATGGTGGTGATGGTGGAAAAGGAATTGTTATAATTCAATATACAGCATAGGGGTTAATAAATGAAAAAAAATTATTATAGATTATCTGGTATTGACTCAGTAATGGAATTATTAAGACCTCAAGCAACTTATCAATTTAATAATGGTGAGTTAGTTTATTGGGATGATCCAAGACCAGCACCTACAAAAAAAGAAATTATAGAAGCTCAAAAAAAAGTAAAGGAATTTGAAGAAAGTTTAGGTGTTATTTTTACTAAGGAACAAATAAAAATTATGGAGGATAGAAAAAATGGCATCTTTTGCCAATCTTAATTCAGATAATATAGTTATAAATAGAATAGTTGTTGATGATAGTAAATGTTTGGACAGTGATGGTTCTGTCAATGAAACTATTGGAATTAACTATTTAAATAGTTTAAATTTTGATGCTAGTAAATATTCTTCTTCGTGGAAATTAAGCATTAAAGGAAAAGTAAATTCAAAAAGAAAAGGTGGAATTGGGGACAAATGGTATTCAGAGCATAATTTTTTTGCTCCTCCTCAACCTTATGCAAGTTGGGTTTTAAATACATCTACAGGAATTTGGGAAGCACCAACAACTATTCCAACTTTAACTGATGAACAAAAGGCAGCAAATAAAGAATATCAATGGAATGAAACCAACTATCAAGCTGATAATACTAATGGTTGGGAATTAGTGGATAAATTAGTATTTTAATTATGATGATATTAACTGGAGAAAATTTAGGTGATAGATCCTATATCTGCAATTTCACTAGCCTCTGCTGCTTTCACTGGTGTAAAGAAAGCTGTGCAAATAGGACAAGATGTGGAGGTTATTTATAAACAGTTATCTGTCTGGTCGGGACATATATCAGATGTACAAGAGTATCTTAGTCAAGAAAAAAAGAAGCCACCTTTATTTAAAAAATTAACATTTAAAAAATCAGCAACTGCTGAAGCTTTAGATGAACTAGCTTTAGAAAAGAAAGTAAAAGAACAGGAAGATGCGATTCGTCAACTTTTTACAGCTAATTGGACAAACCCACATATGGGGCTTGATGGTTACAGAAAGTTCATTAAGGTGCGAAGGGAGATTAAAAAGAAACGTGAAAAAGAATTGTATAATCAAATGCGAAGAAGGCAAGCTTTTATATATAACTCCAAGTTATGTGTTGGAATAAGTGCTTTAATAGTATGTTTAATTTTTATGATGGATTTTTTATGGACAGCAATTGTGGAGGCAAGTAAGTAATGTTAAATTTATTAACAGGTTTATTACCTATTGGAGAAAAATTAATTGAAAGATTAATTCCAGATAAAACAGCTCGTGCAAAAGCAATGCAAGAGCTTAAAGCTATGGAACAAAAAGGAGAACTTGCTAAACTTGAAGCTGAATATGCTGATAGAGATTCAGCTAGAAGAAGAGAAACAGCTATTGCTACTAGTGAAAATGCTAGTTGGTTAAATAAATGTGTTACTCCAATACTCGCACTAGGTACTGTTTCAATGAGTTTTGGTTTATTTCTTGTAGTTATATTCGTAGATGTAGATATAAATTCAGGAGCAAAAGATATTTTAATATATGTCTTAGGTGCATTAAACTCAGCTATGACAATGGTCTTAGCATATTACTTTGGTTCGTCTGTAGGTAGTAAACAAAAATCTAGTGAAATACAGGAGATGTTAAAATGACAAGTCTAACAGTTGCACAACAAAAAAAACTAGTTAAAGAATTAAGAAAAGCATCAGCTCTGCATAAAGGCCAAGCTGACTTAATAGAAAAAAGTATGAAGAAAAAGGTAATTAAAAAATGACAGAGTTTAACTGGGGCAAGTATTTTACTCGTAGTGAATTTGAATGTAGTCATAGCCATACTTGTGAAATGGATCAAGAGTTTATCAACAGGCTCAATAAGCTTCGAGAAGAGTTTGGTAAACCTTTAACTATCAATTCAGGGTATAGATCACCAGAGCACCCTATTGAATATATTAAAAAATCTCCTGGTGCTCATACAAGTGGTAAAGCTTGTGATATTAATATAGCTAGAAGAGAAGCATTAAAGCTATTAAAATTAGCTATAAAATTAGAGTTTACTGGATTTGGAATTAATCAAAAAGGTGACAATAGATTTTTACATTTAGATACTTTAGAGAGTAGTAGTGAAAGACCTAGACCTACAATCTGGAGTTATTAATATATGGATATAGAAAATATAAAACAAGTAGGAGATGCTTTATCTATGGTTACTGTAGTAGGAACTTTAATGGAAGTACTACCTGCTATATCTGCTGTATTTGTAATTATTTATACAGGTATAAGAATTTATGAAACTAAGACTGTTCAGAAATGGATAGGCAAAAATAAAAAAAAATAATAATTGAAGAAGATTAATTATGGCTAAATTTGAATTAACAGCAAAGCAAAGAGAAAGAATAGCTAGAGGCCCACTATTTAAACATGTAGGGACTATGGCTACATTCAATCAATCATTAGAAGCAGACCCTGCTAAATTAGCAAGATTTAATTCTGTTGTTTTGCAAATAGATAACAAACTTAAAATGTATAGGGGTGGAGTATTAAAATTTGGTAATGGGGGAATATATGCTAAAGATGGTAGTGGATTAAAA
>Ga0209337_1001300_pt1 | contig 19133 bp, 18 predicted proteins | sample LinPmetageLP53_FD_184044 | JGI IMG/M metagenome (GOLD analysis project Ga0209337, IMG submission 184044) | Marine viral communities from the Pacific Ocean - LP-53 (SPAdes) (version 2) | ecosystem: Environmental > Aquatic > Marine > Oceanic | place: Pacific Ocean | collected 2010-02-08 | reverse complement strand
TCCATTTATAATTCTAGTAGGTTTAATTCTAAATTCTAAAGAATGTTTTTTAGAATTAGGATTATCTGAAGCTCCTGCTATATTGGGATCTGTAGATGAATTGTAGTTTGGGTCTTGTAAAGTGGGGCCTAATGAAGAACTCCATTTAGAAAAAACAAAGTGGCCATCTGTTCCCGCATCTCCTTTTAAAGCAAACGCTGATTTATCATATGTAAAAGTTTTGTAAATATCAGCTGTGTCTAAATCTTTTAGAGGTCCACTAACTACGGTATTGCCCCCATATTCTTTTACATTTAAAATTGTAGAGGGTACACCATAACAACTCATTAAAGCACGTAGGCCTCTTTCTGTTCCCTTTGTTTTTAATAAATAAGGAGCATTATGATATAAACGTTTCCAAATTTCTTTTGTTATATCTCCCTTAGGTATAGATCCAGCATTTGAGGCAGTGACTAAAGTTTGACCCTCAGGAATACTAAGAAAATTATTACTAGAGTCTCCAATTATAAATTCTCCTACTTCTGAATCTCCTACAGTTGTTGAAGAAGGATCTGTGTTTTGGCCTAAAATATATTCTATTAAATTAGAATTTTCAAATTGATCAAAGGCTTCTATTCCTACACTTTTTAATTGAAAATAAACTAAATCTTTAGAAATACCTCTTGTATGGTGGGAATCATTTATGTCTGTTATGGCTTTTATATGTGTCCATAATTGGTCAAAATGATGGCCCGTCATATGGACAAATGTTTGATAAAAATTGTTATCAGGATTGTCTACAATATGTTTGGGGATTGTATTTACTAAAGCATATTCATTTTGTTTATCAAATAAAGAAGCTGATAGTAATTGACCTCCATAATTAGGATATTCTCCTCTTTCATCTCCCAACCAAGTTTGAACTTCTGGTGATGTAGTTGAATGTAAAATATAAGGAGGAGATTGTGCTCCTGGTAAAGGAATTTCTGTTGAAAGTGTTATTGTAAAAGTATTACCAGCAGATATTTCTATTCCTCCTGTTATTATAGAAGAGTCAGAGAAAGTTATTTGTGTTTCAGAATTGACTGCAGTTATCACAGCTGATTCTCCCGTTGTTGTATTATTTATTGTTTGTCCTACCTGAACTCCATCTGTTATAAAAGTAGCACTACTAAGAGTTAAAGATCCAAAAGTACTAGCTAGTGGAGTACCAATTGTCCATTCGTCTGTAGTATCTATAAACATATCAGATTCAAACTGAATCTGAAAATCAGTATTTAAAAATGTTATATTAATTGATTCTCCTGTTGTTGTGTTAGTTATTATATCTCCTACTTGTACTCCATTGGCAGTAAAACTACCAATAGTTGCATTCATAGCTGAATTTGCTAATGTGTTTTGTGAAGCTAATGCAAGATTTACTGCAAAATTAGGTGCAGCATTAGTCATTATTATAGTTGTAGAAGATATTGTACCTGTGGAAAATGTTTCTGTTTCAGTTGTAGTAGCTACTACTTTAGGCCAAGTTGCAAATGAACCTGATTCATAATATAAAAATTGTTCATACCCATCAAGTCCTGATATTAACTTTAATTTCTTTTCTTCTATTTCTTCTATATTAAGTTTTAATTCTGTAGATATGCCTACATTTGGTTGTTCTGTGTCCTCTATAGTTTGAATTTGTGAATCATATAATTCAATTAATTTTACTTTATATTCGAAATTTTTTAATCTTTCAGATGCATTACTAAAATGTACAAAATTTTCAAAATGGTATGCTTGATCTATATCTTCAGTGCTTGAGGAAACAGGTCTAACATAGTCATATTTAATTGTGGGTATTTCTTTATTTTCTAACTGGTTTAAAAGTCTTTGATAAGAAGAAGTTACATTATATTCTAATATATCATTATATGTTTTATAATTAGAAGGTATACTATTATTAATTCTAACATCTATTTTAAAATTAGGACCTCTTAAATTAATATTATCATCATCAATTTCGGGTTCTCCTAAATCTACATCTATTATTTGGGGATCTATTATATTTTCAACTATTTTAAAAGTTGAGTTTTCTTTAATAGATATAGGTAAAGAATTTAATGTTTTTACTAATAATTCATGTTTATTAGGATCTTTATTTAATAAAATATTTATCCCTAATACATTAACATCATTTCCAAAATTTAATACAAAATCTCTAAAATAAGCTGAGCTTTCAATTTCAGATATAAAACTTTTAACAGATCTATCAAAAATTTCATTTGATATTTTAGGAGTAATAATTCTAAGTTCTTTACGAGAAGGTGATATTTCTTTTATAGAAAAAGGATTACTATTAGCATCAAATATTTTTTTTCTTTGGATATTTAGTTTAATAATAAATCTACCACTAACATATCCCCTATTACTTAATATTTCAGTGGGGTTTAATATTATTTCAGGAAAAGTATCAGTGGGGGTTGAATTTTGGGAAGAATCAGGGAATGTGTATTCCTTAAAATTTGGTTCAGAATAAACTAATTGATTATCCTTAGTAATAATATGTAATTCTATTATATCTTCTTTTCTTCCAAAGCCTTTAGATATATTCTTTGAAGCAATAGAAGAATCTAGTTGGAGATTTTCTTGAGTTGATATGCTTAATATTTTACTATTATCCGCCATTTTGTATTATATTGTTATAAATATAAAAATTATAAGTCTTTCATAGAATATATAGGTCCTAAAGGAGAAACTCCTATTGATTCTATTCCTTCAATATCTACACGAATGGTTATAGAGGTAGAAGGATCTGATTTGGAAAATCCTGCAACTGATTTTAATGAATTGAAAACTTCACTACTCCATATGGGTCTTGTTAATCCTCCTTGAATGTAGTATTTATGGTGTGGTGGTTCGTCTAATTCAATAATATCCCCTTCATTAAAAAAGGGATGGGTTTTTGGGATATTTTCTATTTCATTATTTATTCCTTCTAGTTGTTTAATCAATTGTTGGATTTCTTCATCTATAGGATCAATAGGTGTTCCTACATATTCTTTACTTTTTTCTATAAGTTCTTTATGTGTATTTTTAGTTGAAACCCATATATTATTATTATTGTTTATTACATAAAATCCCTCTGTTGGTTTTTCTCCTTTGGGTCCTTCAGCTATATAGGGAACTAAATCACCATTTTCATTTGTTTCTGTGTATAGTACTGATCCATTTGGTTTTACTCCTGTTTGGGGGATATCATAAAATAATGTATTGTAATGTTCAAAGAATTCAATAGTTGTATACTTTTTGATTTTAAACTCATTAAAATCTCTGTCTAAACTGGCTTCTGCTTCTATAGATTCATATATTTTTTTATTGAATTTAATATTTTGGACATTATCTTTATCTAAAAGAGGTTTAACATAAAGTACCCAATTAGCTTCATATATAGCTTGTGCATATAAACCTCTATCTTTTTCTATAGCTTTTTTTTGTGTTGATTTATACCAATTACTATTAGGGTTACTAATTATGTAATCTGCTTTAGAAGATACTTTTAATTTTTGTTCTTCATTTAGCCCTAATATTTTTGATTCTATTTCTATGATTTCATTTCTAGTCATATCATTATTATTAAAAAGTTATATAAAATCATATGGACCTTCAAATGCTACTCTTGCATCTTTAGACATAATTCCTTTAAAACCTGGATATACTAACTCAGGTTGTATAAATTCTTTTTTACTTGCTGCAGATGTGTTAGAATATTTGGAAGAATACCCAGCATAGTCTATAATACCCCAGGTTGTATTGGATACTGTATCGGGCTTATAGATTTTTCTGAAATCATTATCACGAACTTCAATAAGTCTTCTACTTCCTACATTCTTAGTTCCTTGAAATTGGTAATTTCCATTACCCATTATTTTATAGTAAACTGTGTTATTTATATAGCTAAAATTCATTGTAGATAATTCTAAATAATATTTAAAATTTGTATTATTTACTGTTTTATCTTTTATTAGGGTCCAGTACCATCTTATATTTTCTTTATTTATTATAAAGTTATATATAGGTCTACCATAAACTCTTTCCCAGTCATAAAGTTGATTGTATCTATTGGTTCTAATATTACCCCTTTGACCACTAGGTCTACTGAGTCCTGATTTAGAACTTCCTACTTTCATTTCCCATTTATAATAATCACTAACAGGATTATTAAAAATAGTTTGAATGTCTATATTATTAGGGGCGTTAGGACTTGTTGGTGTAATTAATCTTGTTTCTATTTTTTTACCCGCAAAATAACCTGCATATAAGTTAGAATCTGCTGTAGTACCTGTATACCAGTTTTGTCCATCAGGATGTGTACTAGAACCCCATTCTAAATGCATTGGTATAAATGGTGAAGTTATTGTTGTGCCCGCTATTGTTGATGCTGGTACATTTTGTCCTGTATCTGAATTAATTATAGTTAAAACATCCTCAATGGGATCATCTGTATCATTAGTAATACTTATAAATGGTTTGCCTGAGGGAGATGGTGGTTTAAGGATAGATATTGTGATTGGGTTATTTTCAAATTGTGATATTTTTATTGTTTTTGTATCTGGTTCAGGAAAAAGACCTACAGGACTTAAACCTTTATATTTGATAGTTATAGCCCCCTGAGTATTAGATAAAGTAAAAGTATATTCATCTACTAAATCTGTTAGTTCTGTTGTTGTTAGTTCTTCTGGTTCATCAAATTGTTCTAGAGGTATAGAAAAATCAGAAGATAAATTAATATTGGGACCTGTGGGTATTTCATTAAGAGTTTCTGGATCTACAACTTGAGATAATTCATCAATAGGGATGTTCCTTTTTCCAAAAACTGTTTTAGCTATTTCTACTAAACGTGAGTTATATATTGCTCTTTTAACTCCTTTATGTATTATATATACTGTTGTGGATCCTTCTTGTTTTAAAAAAGTACCTTCAGTAAATAATGAAAATGTAGTACTAGGGGTTTCAAGATCAGTTAGGTCATTTAGTCTTCTTTCTATTTCTTGTAAATATTCTTCTATAACTGAATCCTTAGGAATATTAAAATTATAAAAATAATCTTCACTTTGTTTTATAATTGTTTCATGAGATAGTTTTCCAGATTTAGGAATTGAATAAAAAATGTTATGGTATATTTCAAATAATTTTTTTGTATTTATATTATTTTTAGAATCCATGAATTCTGAAAAATCTTTATTAACTATATCATATGCACTATTATTATATATTTTTTTATTAAAAAATAAATTTATCTCTTTTCCTTTTATTTTAGTGGAATTTATTTTAGTTTCAGATTGAAGAGTAATTTCTTTTTTATTATTCTCTTTTATTTGTTTAGGTTGGTCTTGGGTATATTCATCAGGCATTATCTAATAACTTTAAAATGATAATTATTATCATATATTGTTGTACCATCATTATTTATATGCTTAAATAATACTCTATAATATCTTTCTGGTTGTAAACCTTTCATATAAATTTTAAAATACATTCCATCTGAATCTGCGCTTATTTTTGTATAATCAGTGTCAAAAGGTATGACTTCTTCTTCGGTGTGAGCATCTCTTATACTATAAAAGGAAGATGTTGTTAAATATCCTGGATTTAGGTAATTTGAAGAAGAAGTAAACTGTCTTACAGGGTATTTATCTCTTACATGGATTCTGAAAGTAGTTTCATCATTTTGGTTATATTCTTCTTTATTTCTATAAAATGAAATGTTTAATTCACCTTCAGTTTTAGCTAATGATTGTGAACTATGTATACTATCATCCCATTTAAAAGCTAATCTAGGTGGATATATTGTATGGGTGTCCACAGAGAAGTATTTCATTTCCCCAAAACTACCTGAAGTATCCTCTTCAACAGAATCTGGTTGTTTTATAATAATTCCTTCATTTTCTATTCCTAGTGCATCTGTTGCAGGATCATCACTATCAGTGTAAGTATTACTTGCAAATAAACTACTACTCCAATATTTAACTATTGTTGTTACTTCTAAATTTACATCTAAGTTGTCTCCTTTTAAAAATTGTTGTGAACCTTGAAAACCACTTCCTGTGTACCAAGATCCTCCTCCTTTAGTTATCCCTAATGCAGATATTGAACCTGTAGATTGTTGAGAAAAACTTGAAGTAGACCATTGTGTAGCTGTTGTGTCATTATCCCTATATACCCATGAACATCCATTAGAACTTGTAGGTAAATTAGAATATCTACCTGTACCTTCATCCCATGATTGAGATACGGCAAATGCTTCTAAATTAAGTGTTGTTGTTAAATTTTTATGTTCTGTAGATGAAAGTTGTAAGAAACATTTTGCATTTGATTGGAAATCTGAGTTTCCTACTATATCTGTTATCGTTGATTGTATTTCACTACTTTTAAATTTAGCTAAAACTCTAGAAGGATAATATCTAGGGTCAGAACTTCCTTTTTCTTTTACAATTTCAAGAATTTCGTCACCTCCAGTGTTCATTTTTATTCTATCTGGATGACTATATAATGTTGCGTCTTTTTCTGGAAATAAAAAATAATATGCCATAATTAATATGTTGTTATACGTCCTTTAATATCTATGTTTGGGTACTTTAATTCAAAAATACTAGGATCTAATGAGGGATAAATTACCCCATTTCTAGTTGCATTAGTAAAATCATATTTATATTGTGAATATCCTAAGCTTGTGCTGTTTTTATTTTCAAATTCTACTTTTTCAATTACTTGAACACCTTTAACTCCACTTAATAAATTTTCTATTTCAGATACAATAATGGGTTGATTTACTTGCCATTTATCTATACTAAAATATTCTTGAAGTTCAGTTATACAATTTAATAAAACTTCTTCATTATTATAATTTTTAAAAGAAACTATTTCAAAATTAAGTGAAAAATTTATTACAAATGCATCTTTAATATTAATAGCATCTGTTAGCATTCTATATTGTTCTAAGTAAGTTGCTAAATTAGTTTTAGTAGCTGTGTTTAGGGTTGTTAAGTTTTGATTTATATCATATCCTAAAGTATATAAATTTAAAGCTAGGGGATTAGGTATACGATTTACTTTTGTTGTTAATGGAGATATTTGGTCATCTTGAGTTATATAGGCTTTAGCTATTCTACCAAATTGAGGAGGTAATGATAATGTTCTAATTAAGTAATCATCTTTAGTTACTGTTCTATTTTGAGCTCCAAAATTAGCCATTGTGTTCATTCTAATTTCTTCAATAGTATCTCCTGCTCCTCCTCCCTTAGCTGCTTCTACATTTGAGGATGCTACAGATGATATTACAAAATTTAACATAGAAGAATTTAAATTTGGTTTATTACTGGTTAGTAAAGTTCCTACTTGAGTGATTGTATTTGAATTTACATTAGAATTTAGACCTCCCCCCACTAAATATGTTACTGTTAAGGTAGTATTTGCTGGTACTTGACCATAAGCTTTTGTAAATAAAAAATTAGATGGATCATAAGCTACATCTAGCTTAGATCTACCATCTTTAATTCCTAAACCTATATTATCAGGGTTAGGTATTATTTGTTCATCAGATTTATCACTTATACCTGCTCCAAATTGGATTTCTAAAGTATTATCTGATTTTACTCTTGTTATAAATCGTCGTGGTACTTTTTTCAATTTTAAGAGATAAGGAGTTTGGTTATTAAACCCATGTAATTCAAAATCATTAGCTCCTGTGTTTTGCATTTCATCATATATTGTATCTTGGGCTAGATAGGGAACTTCATGATAAATATTACCATCACCATCTACTATAGATTCTATAGATATTACATTTGAATCAAATAAAGTTAATGTTTTAAATTTTTCGGCACTTCCAACAGTAAATGTTTGAGTTTTTGTTTCTCCCGAAATAGCTCTTGTTGTTTTTTTAAGTAAATAATATTGTGGATTATCATCATCATCATATTGGTATACAGTTACTTTTGTTGGGTCTATGGATGATGAAAAATCAAATCTAAGAGTATTGTCTAAATAAAAAGAAGAACCTTCAGTAGATATAAAAGTAGAATTAGTATTTACATCTAAAGTATAATTATAATCAGGAGAATACTGGCCATTTTCTAATTTAGATGGTACTAACTGAAATATATCTAAATCTACAGAAGCAGCTGATGTCATTTTGGGTTTATACCCCATAGCATAAGCTAAATTATATATATTCTCTTTATCTTGAGCTAATGTTAAAAATGATTCTCTTAATTGTGTGTCTGTATAGAATGATAATACATCTCCTACATAGGATGCCATTTCTAAAAACATCATTCCTGGATTACCTTCACTAAAATCATTAAAATTATTAGGAAAATATACTTCAGCAAATTCTGATAGGGATGTTTTAAAAGAGTTATAATCTTTATTTAGATATTTAACGTCTTTATCCTGAGATTTATTAGATGTTTTTGAATATGCCATTTTAATTAAAGTTTAATTGAATAGAATCTTGAGAATTATCTAAATTGAACATATATGTAATTGTTATATAAAGAAGATTTTCATTATCTATAAAGTTTACTAAAGTATCTATTAATGATATTTCAGGTATGTGGATATTAATTTGTTGGTTTATTTTTTCATATAAATCATTTTCATTAGGATTTTGTTCAAATAATAATTTTTTTAATCCCACACCAAAAGTAGGTTCATTAACTCTTTCTCCTTGTTCTGTTAATAGTACATTTATTATATTAGATTTTACTTGTTCTTTTATTGTTTGTGTTCCCTTGAACATATTAATTTCATCTAAAGGAAAAGCTACCCCTATTCTAACATTTTTGTTAATATCTAGGGGACTTATATTTCTAAATGAATTTATTAAGGGCATTTTTATTTATTTTTTTTAGTATCAATTGCTTTCATTAAATCTCTATAATCTCTATTTACAACACTAGCTATTTTATCAGGCATTGCTTCTGTTGGTATTGATTGTGATGTAGAAAAAGGACTACTTATGGGGGCCATTGCTGTTTGTGTGTCCGTATTTCCCATTGCGGTTTCGTTCAATAATGTATTTAATGTATTATCTTTTACAAAGTTTTGTTTTTTAATAGGATCCTTACCCATTATTTTTTCTTTTAAAGAATTTTTTACCTTACTTGGTATGGGGGAGTTGGTAACAGATTGTTCTTTAATTAAAGGATTAATATCATCTCTTAAATCTTCTTTAAGTGATTTTAGTTCTCTACGTAACGCATAATCAATTTCTTCTCTGACTACTTTTCTAATCAGTTTTTCAAAAAGTTGTGCTTTCATAATTTTTGTTGTTTATTAATAAATATATATTTTTTTAAGAATTTTGATTTAAATTATAGTTAATTACTTTATAACTTGTTTTAAACCCAAATTTTGTATTTTCTATTCTTTCTATAACCTTAACGTCAGTAACATTATTTAATAAGTTCCCATACAGTGATTGTAATTCCTCTATAATATTACTTAAATCTGGATTTAATAAATTTTCATTTATATTACCAGAATTTGAAGCTGATAAGTCTCCAATATTACATGTTTGAATATATTGGAGATATAATAGATCTAATACAGCTAATCTAGCTTTTATAGATTCTATAAAGTTATTTACTAAACTCAAAGCTTTATTAATGGGAGATAATATTTTACTTATTTTTTTTCTATAAGATGGAATTGCAAAATCATTTATAGTAATTATAAGATTAGCCCATTCTGCTATTTTGGCTACTGCTTTTTTTCTTTTTTCATTTACCTCAATAATCATTCCCCCTGTAACTCCAGGGACAGATGTTGGTATAGATTTTAATATAAGAGGGATTACTCTTACAAGTATACGAAGTGCAGTTATTATGGGTTTTAAAAAGTTTAAGATATTTTCAATTTTAGGTATTATTATTTCAAGGATTTTTCTAAGTTTTTCTTCTAATTTATCTAATTTTAATTTTCCTTTTTCTGCCTTGTTTATAATTTTTTCTATAATTTTTTTAGTATTATTATATCTTTTTTCCATTTTTTTCTGTGATTGTAAACTACAAGCACTAGATGAAAACTGTTCTTTAAGGTCTGTTACTGAAGGTAATTTTTCTCTTAATTTATGTAATTTTTTTTTGCCTTCATCTCTTATTTGAGTTCTTATAAGGGGTAATCTGTTGTCTATTTGATTTGTTAATAATGATGTTACTAATTTTGTAGCCATTTTATACTAATTTTGTATTTTTACTTTTTATTTCTTCTAATGCTTCACTTAATCTATCTATTTCATTTTTTCTTGTTTGTAAGATTTTAGGGTTATTAGGATTTAAAGCTGTAGCTTTATCGGGGAATGTAGTTATAAAAGTTATTTTAAATGATATATCATCTAATATATCTTCAATTAAGGTTAATAAATCATTTAACCATATTTGTGTTTCATTTCCTAATAAAGCAGGTTCAATTGGTAAATTTCCATTTGTTTGTAACCCTAAATATATATTGGGGGAATTTACTATAAATTTATTTTGGTTGTCTCCCTCTTTTACTTCATCTATATTAACCCCCAAATCAAAATGTACATTTCCTTTTGTACTAAAACCTATAGCTTTATCTGAAAATAAGAGGATAGAATCTTCTTTAGCATTAAATAATATTCTGTCTGAGTTTATTATTGCTTGTTTTCCTTGATATATATCTGGTGATTGTGGTATATAAGCCATAATTATTATATTTTATAGTAAAAAATCTGAATTTGCTTTCAGTATATCATGTTGGTAATTTCCTCTTCTATTACCTCCATATTTACTATGGATTAAATCTGATTTTGAGGCTAATGTTGTTCTGTTTCTATTTCTTCCCTTTACATAAGATATATGGACCCAAGATTTAGTTCCTCCCCTTTCAGGAAATTCCCATATTAATTGGTCAAATTTAATGTTATCAACACACCAATTAAATATTTCTGAGGTTGGTAATCCATTTATAGGGACAACATCTGCTGCTTGTCCATAACAATGTTGACTTGTACCACTACCCCCAATTAATTTATTTAGTTCAGCTGATCTATAAACAGAAGAAATTGTTAATTCTGAAGCTCCTCCAAAATAATCTAATACTGGATTAATGCATTCTCTAAAAAGTATATCCATATTCTGTACTATTTCATCTTTTGTAGGGTAACTTGTTCCGTCATTTCCCGGAATATTTATGTTAGGCTGTCCCTGAGATATTCTAGTATTATTTGTACTTGAATAAAGTAAATCTCTAAGTTTAAAATATTTTGCCATAATTTTTAATTTAACCCATTAATTCATCTAAATCTAAATTATCTAAATCTTCATTACCTAAATTATTTACTTCTCCGGGTACTTCTTCTGTTTCATTACTATCATAAAAGTCAGATTCTTTGCTATTTTGTACATCATCTATTGTTGATGTATTTGATTCTACATCTGATATATTTGTAGGAGAATTTAAAACTGGTTCTTCTTCTCCAGGTAATGCTGTTATTTCGGGTTGAGTTATAATTGTTGTTCCTTTTTCTTCTTTTAATCCTTCAAATTTAATTGGATCAAATGTATTAGATTCTTCTATTATTGCTTTATATGAAGATAAATTAAAAGATGAAACATTTAAATTACTAATTTGTTGGTTAGAAGTTAAATAAATAGATGAAGGATCTCTATTTATATTTTCTAATGTGTGTATCCATCCTTTATTATCTTCTTCAATATCTTGCCCATTACGTATTATTATTATAGGATCTCCAGTTTGGCTTGTATCTGATAAACTCCATGGATTTTTTATACTTATATTTTTATTAAAATTAGTAGATCCTAAACGGATTGAATTTCCAAATCTTCCTTCTAATATTGTGTCCCCCTCATAGGGTAATAGAGGTTTTGTTTTTAAATTTTCAGTGAAATATTGTCCTAAATTTATATCAGTTCCTTCATCTGTTATTTCTCTTGCTATAATTCCACTTTCAGTGTCTATATCATAATCGTTTTTTACTTTTCCTATGTTTAGTTCTTTTATAGAGGGAAGAGCATTATGGTGTGGGTGATTCCATATATTAACACTGGGGAAATAATATGAAGTTTCTCCCTTAAGATTGTAAATTCCTTTATCTATAGTGGATAAAATTAAAACTATTTCATTTTTTAGAGGATAATTTTTTATAAATGAAAATAATGGTTTGGCATGAAGGGCATTTTTAGAACTTTCTAATGAAGTTTCTTCTGATATAATCGTATAAAATATAGTACCTATAGCATCAGGACCTCCATATGTTTCAAAATCAGGATGAGTTTCATCTAATATAATATCAAGAACTCTAACTGATACTAATCTTTTAGATGATTTATTAGTTAGTGATGATGTTTTTACTTTATCAAAAATATTGAGATATCCCATCTTTATTTTGGTTCTTTTAGTTGTTTTGGTTTTTCAACTGTTTTAGATATTTCTTCGGCTACTTCTTGAAGTTGTTGCATTTCTTCTTCTGTTAGTAACCCTCCATCACCCGTGTTTGAAGTTGTTGTAGATAAACGTTGAACTATAGCTGCCATTTTTATTAATTGGTCATCATTTTTAACACTGATTTCCATATATTCTTTTATTAAAGGTACTACTACAGTAGCATCCCCCAGAGAAGTGATAAGAGGACGTAATTCAGCTATTAAACTAGCTAGTTGTTTTGATTTTTTTGATTGGTTTTTATGAATTTCTTTTAATAAATCAGAAAAACTTTTATCATCAAAAATTATTTGGTTTAAGGGGTCCATACTATTTATTTATTATAAATATGGAAAAATTTAAAGTCTTACATATCCTGTTTTGATATATTCGGCATATAAATTTTTATATAATTTTTTTAAATGTTTTGTAACTTTAGTAATGACAGGAGTATCTACATCAGTCATTTCACGAATATAAATGTATAATGCTTTTTTATTAAAAATTTCTAAATTTTCTCTACGTTTAAAAAGAGTATTAATTGCATCACAAACTTTTCTATCATTATCCTTTTTAAATAAAGTAAATATATGTTTATCTACATATTCAGTGAAGTAATCTATAAATGTTTTTAATTCATTTTTTCTACTATCTCTACCTAATTGGTGTATTACTCCATTATCTTCATCAGCTGCCATAACATCTGCTGTTATTTTCTTTTTCTTATAGTTATTATTATTATAAAGAATAAGATAATTTTTACCTACGATTGAAAAATATGAAAAAGCTTTTGAACCTTTATCAGGTTTAAAATAATCTAACTTTTCTAAAAGAAAACAAATTACTTCATGTTTTAAATCCTCTAAATTATCTACTTCCGTATAGTAAAACTTAAAAGTATGTATTAAATTTTCTGCTAATTTATAAAATGCATAGTATATTCTTGTTTTAAATATTTCGTCTCTTTCAATTTGGTGAGGAGAGGCTAAATATTCTTTAATTGCTAAATCTGTATCTGAAGTGAAATATTGTTTTTTTGTTCTTTTACGTCCTCTTTTTTTAGGTTGAGGTGTTGGATCAAATATTTCTTTTGGTGGTTGGGGAATTCTATTAGATATCATATATTTATTTTAACATAAATTCATTTAATGCCTCTTGTATTTTTTGTACTTCTTTAAAGAAAAAACCAACTTGATCATCAGCATAAAACATTCCTTTATCATCTATTTCTTTTAATCTTTTATCACAAGCTCCTATAGCTTCACTTTGTTTAGCAATAAAATCTTCTAATAATTCATTTTTTTTCATTAAATTTCTAATAATAAAAAAAGAAACTGTGATTGTTATTGTTAGTAGTATTGTTAGTAATATTTCCATAATTAATCTTTAAAAAAAGAATCTATAGCTGCTAAAGTAGCGTTTGATAGATTCGGATTATTTTTTATATTTATTTTTTTAGCATTTCTTAAGATTTTATCACCTTTAGAAGCATTTTTAGGTTTTGCTTGTTTTGGTACTGCATTTGTTGCTTTATTCCATATTTCAAATTCAACCTGAGCTGCCATATGGTCTGCTTGGTGCATTAGTAAGGGTAGATGTGATCTTAATTTAGTTTCTTTCATACCTGACATGAAGTAAAACTTATTACTTTCATCATATAACCCATCATGTATTTTAATACCAATAAATTCATTTTGACTTACCTTAACACCAATTTCTTGTAATAAGAATAAAGATCGTTCTGGTATTTTCATAGCAGGAATGTCAGTGTTAAATTTATAAATTTGACCTAATTTATCAATATGCCATTGGGAATCATTTGGTTGATAGTATTCGCCTTCTTGCTGGCCCATCTTGCCCAAATCATGGAATAAAGCAACAAAATGCATTTCCTCAATGGTGTATGTGGATATATCTCCCCCCATTTTATTCCACGTTTTATATAATTCATTTGCACAATCATACACACGTAAAACATGGTCAACATAACCACCTGCAAATGCTGAATGGTGCCAGTTTTTAGCTGCTGCTGGCATCATCATCATTCTATCTTGATATTTTTCCATAAATGGAATTAATATATCTGTTCGTTCTTTAGATATATTGGTTTTTATTTCGCTGACATAGCGATCCCAATTTGATTGGATTTTTTCTGCTGATAACATAACTTTTATTTTTTTAAAATGTGCCTGTTTGGGTCGTTCCATTTGCTCCTAATTCACCTGGTCCTCCCGCTACTGTTATTATATTTTGTAGTTCTTCGAATCTTTCTTTAAGAGGTCCTGCTTCCATATATTGTAGTGCTTCTTGTTGTTGACCTTTTTTAATTAGAATTTTTAAACCTCTTAAGGTTTGATTTAATCTATCTAAAGCGTCTTGTACTTGTCTTGCGTATTTCATAATGATTTTTTATTTATGGAGATATATATAACTTATATTTGGGGAATCCAAATTTTATTTATTGGTTCTTATATTTAATCTTGCAGGTAATGTTTTTCCTGTGGCATTTCTTATAACTATTTGATATTTTAATGGTACTCTTCCCTTATCTTGTTGAAATACGGGACTATCTGTTTCAATAACTACATCTAAAGATTTAGTATTAGTACCGGGATATTTTATTTTTACAGCATCCGAATTTAATTTTCCTATCATGTCATATGCTCCCTTTTCTCCATCTATGTAATGAACAAATATTTTTCCACCTGATTTTTCTCTTACATACCAATAACCATACCCAAAAGAAGAGGCTAATAAATTTTTAATTTTTTCTAAATTTACATCTAATGATGACTCAAATGTACTTTCTTTTCCTTCTTGAGTAATATATGCATTTATGCCATCTGTCATTCTTTGTGGGTCTATACCACATGCTTCAAATATTTCTTTAAATAGTGGTTTATCATTATACTTATCCTTATCAAATATGGCTTTGCCTTCATTATTTAATATAACAAAGGGTACATTACCCCCATTATAAATTGCTGATCCTTTTTGATCTTTAATAGATAAATAAATATCTTGTTTTGCATGTATTACAAGATCAGCTACTTTTGGACCCAAATCTGTGGGTCCTTCAAAGGATAATTGTCTTTTTGTGTCGGATGCCCCCATAAATTCAGCATCATCTGGAGTAAGATCTAAGGGATCTATACCTATGGTTTTAAATAATTTTTGAATGTCTGGAAATTCAATTTCTTCTATAGGAATTCCAAAAGATCCTTGTATTTTAGTTAGAAGATCTTGTTCATAAACTTCACCTTTATTTGCTCCTCCTGCTAGGATTATTTGGACTAATCCTTCTTCTGTGTTAAATTCAAACATGTTATACTTTGAACTTCCACTTTGAGGTGGATCTATTATTTTTATTTGAGGATTATTAAATAATTTTTGTATTATTTCAATAAATTGATCTTTATCGATATTTTTTCTATTACCTATTCTATAGGTATTTTTCATAGAAGCTAAACCTGCTTCTTTACCTTCGGGAGAATCTATTATTTTAGATATAGCGTTTCTAGAATTAGCTGCTTTGGTGCCTTCTTTTAAGTTATTAAGAATTTCATTAGAGGGTAATTCTAATTTTTCTAAAATTTGTTTTAAAATAGAGATATCAGAAGGGCTATCCATATCTGGATATCCCTTTTCTGACATATAAGACCATTCCAATAATAACTCGTCAAGAGTCATATTATTTTACAATATTAGCTAATTTTTGAAAGCGTTCTTGGAGTGGAGATTTTTTTTCATGTAATTTACCATCACCCTTTGTAGTTTTAGCTGGTGTGAATCCTACATTAGCTCCTGATGAATTTTTAGATCCTGCGTCACCAAATCCTGTGGATGCAGCTTCTTCCATTGTATCTTCATCATCTTTTGGTGCTTCTTCTAATTCTTCTTCGGGTTCTTCAGCTGGTTCTTCACTATCCATATCTTCTTCACCTTCAAATTTAGCTTTTAACATATCATATATGTTACGAAGCATCTCTTCTGATCCCTCACCTTCCATTTCTGTATTCATATCTCCTGCCTCTGTGTCTACATCCACGTCTACGTCTTCACCTACGTTTTCTGTTTCATTTACAAATGTATTAAATTCTTCTTTAATCATTTCTTGTAATTCTTTTAAAGTCATTTTGTTATATTTATTAAATAAGTTATTATTGGTTTTGTTTTAGTCTTTTTTCATTCCTGCCATCATACCCTCTTGGTATGCTGTTTTTGCTATTTCGTAATGCATTTTTACACCCTCAGCTCCTTCTTGTAAAGAAACACCTGCTTCTTTGATAATATTAAGAATTTCCATATGGACATCTTTACTCATCATAGTCTTTGCTATTTCTCTTCTTGTCATTTTTGCTTCATTCTTGATACCTAATAATTGATCATGTAGACCTTCTAATTCTTTATCAATAGCTTTAACTTCATCTTGAAGAGGTTTTACTTTTTCTTTAAATTTTTCAACATCACTTTGTTTCTTAGTACCATTTTTATATTTTTCAAAATGTTCTTTTCTTTTATCATTTAAAGTTGTTTTCTTTTGTTGTAATTTATCTATTTGTTTTTCAATAGATTTTTTTCCTTTAGCAGATTTAGCTGCGGATTTATCATCTTTAGCTAATGATTTATCGTCTTCATCTGCTTCTTTTAAAAGATTTGTTACTTCTTTTTTTATGGCTTCCTTTAAGGTAATTGTATAATCTTTTTTATCGTATTTAGGTTCTGTCATTTTATCATTTTTATGGTCAGCGTCTTTCATTTTTCCAGTTTTAAAAGCATTTTTAACTTCTTCCATCCCGTCGCCTCGTTTTGATGTATAATTTTTTAAATATTCTTTGAATGAGGATTCCTTAATTGTACCTCCTTGATTCATTCCTGCATTAAATTGAATTAATGCTGAATAAAATCCTCCGTGTTCTTCTAAGTTTTTAAGAACTGCTTCTGTTGCTTTTTCACGTTGATCTAAATCTGCTTCTTTTAATCTTTCTACTCCTGCAGAAGCTAATTCATAATCCATACCTTTTCTAAATTCATAGGGATTTACTCTATCTAAACGATTACCTGATCCTGGTATACCCTTATTAGGTTCTGTTTTTTCTTTTTTAGGTTTGTATCCGTAAAATTTATCGTTTGCCATGTTTGTAGTATATTATTCCTTAATAAATATAAATTTATTTTAAAAGGCGGTTATTGTTTTATAATTCTGTTTGATATGTTTTTATTATTGTAAATGATATTTAAATTATATATACCACTTGGTAAATTTGTCATATTTATTTGTTTAGTTCTTTTTTCAGAAATTACTAAATTACCTATTATATCATATATTTTTATATCTATTTCTTTTGAAATATTAAGCATATCTGTTACTGGATTTGGATATATAGATATTCCATTTGAATTTTCTTCTAATTCAATAGGCCATCCTAAATCACAATAATTGTATAATTCAACACAATAGCCATCCCATTCACCTTCACAACAATTTGAATCAATTGATATTACCCAAGCAAAACACTCATTTGGTAACCAATATGGTTCACCCGGTCCTCCACTACATCCTGCATCATACTCACAACTACCATCATCTGTGTTAGCTGTTTGAACGTAATTAAATGCATTTATGTCGGTACATCCTATCAACACGTCTATACATCCTCCTGAATTTGTATTTGCTAATGGGTTATAATTAATTGCATCCTCATCAGTACATCCTATCACAACTTCTATACATGAAAAGTCTTCTGTATTTGCATCTACATTATAATTAAATGCCGTTGGATCTGTACAACCATAAACATATTCTATGCAAGTACCATTGTCGGTATTTGCTAAATCATTATAGTTTAATGCAGTACTATCAGTACATCCATAAATAAATGCTATACATGAAAAGTCATCTACATTAGCTAGCTCATTATAATTAAGAGCTGTTGGATCTGTACAACCTTCTATTATTTCAATACATGTTCCGTTATCAACATTTGCTAATTCATCATAATTAAGTGCATCAATATTCATACAACCATATATTGGAAGAACACAACTAAAATCATCTACATTAGCTAACTCATCATAATTTAATGCAATTGGATTAGTACAACCTATTGCTACTTCTATACATGTTTCATTATCTACATTTGCATTTATATCATAATTTAAAGCATCAACATCCATACAACCGTAAATAGGTAATATACAACTAAAATCATCTGTGTTAGCTGAAGAATTATAATTCAATGCATTTTGGTTAGTACAACCATAAATAAATGGAATGCAACTATTATTATCTGTGTTAGCCAAATCATTATAATTAAGTGCTGTTTCATCAGTACAGCCATATATGTAAGCTATACAACTAAAATCATCTAGGTTTGCTAAATCATTATAGTTTAATGCAGTATTATCAGTGCATCCTTCTACAATTTCTATACAAGAACCGTTATCAACATTTGCATCTGAGTCGTAATTTAATGCGGTTGAATCCATACAACCATTCATTATTGGTATACATGTAAAGTTTTCTACATTTGCTAATTCATTATAATTAAGTGCATTTGAATCTGTACATCCTTCTATTATTGTAATACATGACTCATTGTCTGTATTTGCGTCTTCATTATAATTAAGTGCTGTTTCATCCATGCACCCATATACTATTAATACACATGAACCATCGTCGGTATTAGCGTTTGCATTGTAAT
>Ga0209337_1001299_pt1 | contig 19146 bp, 36 predicted proteins | sample LinPmetageLP53_FD_184044 | JGI IMG/M metagenome (GOLD analysis project Ga0209337, IMG submission 184044) | Marine viral communities from the Pacific Ocean - LP-53 (SPAdes) (version 2) | ecosystem: Environmental > Aquatic > Marine > Oceanic | place: Pacific Ocean | collected 2010-02-08 | reverse complement strand
TAGTTACTTTAACAAAGACTCTAGACTTTTCAGATTCTCGAAACTTAACATCTTTATTATAAAGACCACGATAATTCTGATAAGAGGTTATCCATCTACTCTCATCTAAATCTCTAGCACTTTCAGCAGCTTGATATCTATCTACTAACAGAGCAACCAGATTATTCCGCAAAGATTCTTCTAGAGTAAGCTCTAATCCTTGCTCATTTTCTGATTGCTCAAAATAGAGTTCATTTGCCGTTAAACTATTTTCTTCAGCCATGAACTAATCTCTATTGATCAGGTGTAGCTCCAAGGTGCAAAAACTCTACAATATAAGTAACAGTCGTTGCAGCAGTTGCTAAGTCGGCTCCAATTGGAGTAAGCCTAGCGTGTAGTGTACGTGCAGCAGCAGAGTACAAAGTAGCTGCAATTACAATTGCTTCACTTGTAGCAGGGCCACCTACGACACCAGCAGTTACACCAGTACCTACAAAAGCATTAGCTCCATGCCCATGCGAATCTTGAATAAGATACAAGGGTGCATTAGCTGTCCAAGTTACTGCTGATCCACCATCATCAAGGATAGCTTCCGTAGCAATAAGTTGACCGCCACCTGCCGCAGTACCTAAACTAAAATCTACATCATTACCAGAACTACCCGCAGTAACAATATTACCTGCAGGAATAGCAATAAGATTCTTAATAATAGTGTCGGCGGGTTGAGTAAATGAAACATCTGTATTTGTATCATCAGTTACTGCAATAGTAGCTGTAGTTACTGAAGTCATGGAAGTAATTATATTATCAGCAATTTCACGAACATCTGATGTCCTTGCTGAGTTTCTCCCAGTATCTCTTACATTATAAACTGGATTTGCCATTCTAATATTGCCTCGTTTAAGTTATTTAATTATTTTACTAACAGTAAATCTATTAGCCGAAGTTATTATTATTATTTATTAATACCCAAATACATTGTCCGATGGTGTGTAAGCTTGTTCTAATCTTAAATGTCTTAATTGATTCAAAGGATCATTTACCCTTGGTCTAGACATAATAAGATACCTTAAAGCATCATAAGCATGATCTGGAGCTTTAGTATCTACATCTTCAGGGTTAGATTTATCTAGTGGAATACTTTGTAATTCTTTTATTAAGCTAGGGCAACTATTAAATATTTGTAGTCTTGGTCTGCCACTAGGCTGTATTTTTAAGTATTCGTGTATTTGAATCTTACCCTGTATTCTATTTTTATCTGATCTACGTAATTTATGCCCATAACGTACTAAGGTTTCACCAACCGTAGGGCCAGTAGTTCCTGTTCTGTTCCAAGCTGACGTATCTAAAACTCCAGACACAGAAAAAGGATCTAGAAGTTCCATCTCTGATATTCTACGGGCTAAATCTAAACCTGTCAAGTTTTTTTGATATAATTCACGATATACTATTAATGTACTATCACTAGGATCTATTGCCACCCATACACAAGCAGACTCACTTGCATAGCCATAATCAATACCTTTAAGTCTTTCCCAGTTTATAGGTATTTCAAAGGGAGGAATAACATGATGATCTATATGAAATTCAGTAAAGGCTGCACCCTCATTAACATCCCAGTTGCCTTCTAGTAACTGTCTGCGCTGTGTAGGTGGTAGAGCTTTTAACATCTGCTCATACCTACCATCGTAAGCTAGATAAGGATTATCTTCTAGACGAGCAGGTATAAACTTTCTTGTAAGACCATCAGCACCTTCAAAACTTAGGTTAGGGGGGGCTGAGTCAACATATCGTTTCTTGACCCAGTGCGCCCCCACCCCTCCAGGGTTTGCCGTACAACGCATGTAAGGTATGATTGCGCTATCAGTTGTACGTAGCCTCGATGCTAGATAGTTCCAAGAAAATTCAGTGGGTAAGTGAGTAATCTCATCAAAACCTATCCAACTGTATGCTTGCCCTTGGTAACGGTAAACGTCTGCATCTCGCTCAAGAAACCCGAACTCTATTTTTGCTCCTGAAGGAAAATTCCAAAGTTTTTCTACTTCTCTGTATTTACAACCCGGAAAAGCTTTGGGATATAACTCCCTCGATTTATCTATTAACTCACGTAGCTCTGGCATTGACCTTCTAAGGATCAAAGCCCTATGTGCTGACCTATGTGCATATCGTAGTGGATCAACCAACATAGCATAGGACTTACCGCCCCCCGCTGCTCCACCATACAATACATCGGTTTCTCCTGCCGCTAAGAACTCTTCTTGTGGCCCCTTATTAGGAGAGAATATTACTTTTTCTTTTGCTTCTTCTTGAACACTTTCAGGAGTATTTGACAACTCTTCAGGCGTTGTAATTTTTGAAGCGTCATTATTATTTAATTTATTTATAGTCTCTTTAGTATTCTTTAAAGACTTTTTATATGATTTAAGTTTAGATTCTGCTTGAAATATCTTTTTTTCTTTATAACGGATGGATCGTTTAGCACTTAACTCAGCTTTAGTTTTACTGTGATAGTTGTATCCACGACTTTTAGAACCTTTCAGCCTCCCTGCTTTCTTCTTAGGGGTTCCATCCTTCTTTAAAAGAAAGTTACCCTCTTCATCCTTTAGATATCTTTCAGGATTACTTTCCCAATCATCCATCAATAAGATTTTTCAAGCCTTGGTAACTTAGACTTCTCCCTGTTTTATGCTCTATCCAAGAAGAGCCTTCACGTAGAGATAAAACCTTTTGTTTAACCATACCTTTTATCTCTTCTAAGACTTCTAGTTGTTCTGGTATAGGCTGTAAAAGTTTTATATCTTCTGGATCTTTCTCATATCCAAAAGGAATACGCCCTTTAAGCTTCCTCGTATTCTCCATCAATAACAGTATCCTTCTTTGCAGGTAAAATAAATAAACCAGTGTCCGTTTTATGAGTAACATCTATTCGATCTGTTTTAGCTAACCCAACCCTATCCAGTATCGTCTGAGCAGCTTGTAACCGCATATTAGCTTGAGGTATAGGTGTATCAGAATTCATTACTTGAACAAGCTTAAAAGCAGCTTGAGGAGCAGACTGAGCTAAAATACCTTCAGCTAAGTCTAATATTTCCCTTTTTAAGGAATGTACAACTTGATAATGATTACTATATCCAGCCAACTCAGCAGCAGACTTTGGATCACCTCCTGTCTCAACAAGACGGTCTAAGAAACATTGTTGTTTAGTTGTTAATTCTTTTTTAGACATTATGAATAAAGTATAGAGATATAATTGAGATCTGTCAACTTGTAGATACAAATTGACAATTCTCAATTATGACTCTACAATATGGAAACAGCTCATGTGAGTTCATTTAGTAATTAGTTAAGTAATACTTTAAAGACTTTAAAAGCCCGACAAAAATCTTAAAAGCCTCTATTTCTTTACCTCCCCTCATCTATCTATTCCACTAACCGAACAAGAAGCTATATATACCATATATAGTATGTTGTCTGGTTAGTGGCTATTAAACCCGCCAAAATTAGAGAACTTTTAAAGTTAAGTAGCTGCTTGACATTTCAAAGTTTCTAAAAATGTATGAGTATTAGTATATATAGTAGGGTAGGGGCATGGTCACCTGCCTACCCCTTAAACTTGGATAGCCTTTGAAAGACTTTTAATACTTAAAAGTCTTTCAAGTTCTTTAAAATTTCTCAGCCAGAGTTCAAGACTTAAAAGATTTATAAATCTTTTAAGGTTTTTAAAACTTTTAAAGTAAAAGTTTTAAAGAACTTGATAAAGTTTTAAAGAATTTAAATGTAGACTTAAATTACTTTAAAACTTCTAAAATCTTTTAAGTTTCAAAAACTTAAAAGATTTTCTTTTTTCTTTTGATCAATTCTTTTAGGTTCTAAAGATTTACTAAGATTAACTGATCTTTAAAACCTTTCCCCCTTTGATTCCCCCATGACGATGACGATGCTCTGGAGCCTTACGTCTTTTTAGCTCTTCTTACTCTTTATGTAAGAAGAGCGTAAAAAGACTTAGTAACTTTTAAAATGCCAATGGAGGCAAATTATGGAAAATTCAACAATCGACTACTCATCATATCCCGCCAATCAAAAAGCTGTATGGCTGGTCGCTCATCATTTCTGTGAGTTGATCGGAATCAAACAAAAAGATCCAAAGAGATATTGGACTTCCCGTTCATTCAGAGCAGGTTTGATTGCGGCTTCAAGTAATAAAGGACAGTTTATTACTCAGGGTGATATTAAAGAGTTCCTTGCGATTTCAAAGAAAGAATTAATTCCTGTGAAATTGAAGTCAACTCCGAAAGCTTCCAAAGTGAAAGCGAAGGTTCAAGAAGTTCAAGAAGTTCAAGAAGTGAAGACTTCATCTACAGGCCGAATCAAAGGTCTAGAAGAACGAATGAATAATATCGAAGATACACAAAACGATATTAAAGAACTTCTTCAAAAGCTACTTACAAAGTAGCTTTAAACCGGGAGGTTATCTTTGATAGCCTCCCAAATTTTAATTATTAAATCCTTTTAAGATTTCAGGAGTTTCATCAATGATTGAATTAATATTATGTTTACTTGTTACATTTTCAATTACATCAACATTAATTTATTTAGTGTATAAATCATCTAATAGAATTAAAGTTAGAAAGATTGTTCGTTTCAACAGAGAACAGTTTTTAATAGCAATTTATTTGCCACTAGTATTGGCCCTAGCAGTATTATTCATTGGTCATACCTTTGGTATGTTAATTATTTTTAGTTAAGTAGTTGACAGATTAGATTTAATTGTGTTTATAATAAAATTGATCACGCAATGCCGTAGGAGGCAATTATGGAAGCAGCATTATTTGAAACATTAAGTGGAATACATGCACATGAGATGCAGGATGATGATTTTGAACTTTGTTTAGAATGTGGTGAAGATTCAAAAGGTTATATGTATTTTGATGACGACGAAACATTCATGTGTGAAGAATGCCATATTATTAATTTATTGGAGCGACACGCCCCACTTCGTTTTTAAATATATATATAAAAGATTTAGTAAGTCTTTTACATAGTGAAAGACTTACATAAATCGTTTAAGCCGTAGGAGGCAATTATGAGCATCGAAGAGATTAAAGAAGAAATATTTTCAGACAATAATGTAATTGATTTATTTGCAGCAGATGAAATTAGGGATAGACCTAATGATTCTCCTGTGAATATTCATTCTGACCGTACCGTTTACGAGGTTTAAACAATAATTTAGTTAAACCTCAAATCCTGAGTATGATTCTAAACTACTCACTTTGTTTTAAACTTTTGCGTAGGAGGCAATTATGAATGAAGAATATGAAGAAGAATTAAATAAAATTAAAGCTAATTCAGAAGAGATATATCAACAGATTGTTGAGAATCGCTATTCTTCTGATGAATTAATAAAAGAATTACGAAATCTTTCAGATCAAGCCGCAGATATTATGCAGGAATTAGATTCATTATGACCCATAAATCTAAAGTTTGGTTTGATTCAAAAGATTTAAAAGCTCTCGGTGATCCATTCCATGAAGTAGGAGCAGCCTTTGCGGGTGAAATAGAATGGGATTATTATGAAGATCAAGACGGTTCGTATGGAATTCACTGGCTTGCATACAGGCTTGACTATTTATGGCATGCAGATATCTTGAACCCACTAACAAATAACACTAAATGGATATCTATAAAGACTGATAAAAGATGTATTGATATTTTAGGAAAAAAGTTTAATTGCTCAAGAGGGCCAACGTCACTAAGTTATTTAAGTTAATTATTATAAAAGATTTAGTAAGTCTTTTACGTAGTGAAAGACTTACATAAATCGTTTAAGCCGTAGGAGGCAAAGTATGACATTACTAGCATTGTATCCATCAAAGAAAAATATGAAAGAAAACATAGGACAGAAGCTGATGTATCAAGAAACTTCTATGTTCGGCCCGGAGTATCAGTCTAATGGAGAATTAATTGTATGTAATAGACCTCATATGACATTCATAGGGAGAGAATGGTTCGGTCAAGTTACTTTAAAAGACGATGTAATTGTTAAAGTTAAATAAATATAAAAGATTTAGTAAGTCTTTTACGTAGTGAAAGACTTACATAAATCCTTTAAAGCTGTGGAGGCTGATTATGAGAGCAATAGAAAAGAAAATGAATAAAGCAATACGATCACAAGAAAACTTTAGACTTGATAACACTCAGGTTAAAGTAATACGTAATGGTATTTTGCACGATGGTGTTTATGTATTTCTGCATGATAATTTAATAGCTGAGTTCGGTAATAATAATGAGATCTGGCTAGTAGATGGAGGCTGGCAAAGCAATACTACTAAATCTAGATTGAATGCTATCTGCTCTGAATTTGCCCCTAATGTAGGTATATTCCAAAAGAACTGGGAATGGTTTGTATCAACTGCAGATAAAATATTACCTTGGAATGGTAATACATTAAGTCTGTTTACTGATTTTAATAATGGCTCAATGCCAGATGGTACACAGATTAATATTTAAAGTTTAACGTGTTATTAGGTTTTGACCATTAATATTTAGTCTATTGTTATTCAATAAAGGTTTAACAATTACTAAATTCCATGAGGCTCATGTAATACCTCCCTAATAACATTTTAATTTATATATAACTCATTCATAAAAGGGAAAGCACTATGAAATTTCAAAAATGGGATGGAACCGAACGAATATGCAAAACCTTCAAAGACGATTGCATTGTGAGGTCAGTCAGTATTGTTTGTGACGAACCTTATAAAACTACGTTTGAAAACTTAATGCATATTGGAATTGAAGTAGGGGCTTATCCAAACCACGACAAAGTGTGGCAAAAATACCTTGAAGGCAAAGGGTTTGTGAAGAACAAAATGCCCCGTCCAGTTGGCAAGCCAAGAGGCACAATCAAGTTGCAAGATTGGAACTTTGATGGGATTGCTGCCGTTCGTAATAGTGGTCACCTAACCGCTGTAGAAAACGGTTGGTGCATAGATACTTGGGATTGTCGCTATCGACCAGTTAATTCCTACTGGTCTAAAGATAAAGAATTTATTGAGATAGATGAAGATACAGACTCTCTTGATTGGACGGGGGGAGCTATCGAACCTGACAGTAAGTACGATGGATACTGGGAAGAATAATAATGAAAATTAAAAATGTTTTTAAAGTATCTTTATTTATTTACCCACTGATTGTTTTAATGCTATTAATTTTTCTTCTATTGGTAAGTTGTGATTCTAACAGAACAAATAAGGTTGTGTTGGAGAAAAACTATTCGCCCCTTAGTAAACCTTATGTACCGCTTTCTAAATCTACGGTGAAAAAATATCCATTTAAAGAATGTTTTTTTATAGCTTCAGAAAAACATAATTTAAATCCAGAATATTTAGCGGCTGTGGCAAGTGTAGAAAGTAGTTTTAATCCTTCAGCCAAATCACCTGCGAATGCTATTGGAATAATGCAAATTAGATGGCCCCTAACAGCAAAAGAATTAGGAGTTACTGATATAAAAGAATTATATAATCCCTGTAAAAACATAGACTTAGGAGCTAAATATCTAGCAATGCTTGAACATAGATTTGATAGTAGATTGTTAGCTTTATCAGCTTATTTTGAAGGGCCAACTAAAGTAAGTAGAAATAAAATTATTTCCACAAAGTCTATTAATTACATAGAAAGAATATTAAACAGAGAAAAGATGTTAAATAATTCTTTATAGTAGTTGACAGGTTATGTATACACACTGATATAATATTTAAAGGCTCTTATCAACCTCCTACAGGGGACGGTAGACCTCTTTAGATACTTTAACTAGTAAGAGCCTTATTTCATAATAGTTAAAGTGTCACTCTACCACTAATTAAGGTATAAAAATGAGAAAACTATGGAGCCTATGGTGTAAATCATTAGGTGAAAAGGCTTCTGACAATAGTAAAGAGGCAGACATTGTAGCTTTATTTAGAACAATAATTGTTATGGTTAACTTTGTAACTTGTTTTTTTATTATGGCAGGAATTTTACAACATTGGTAAAGGAAATAGTAATGGATACAGAACTAGATATTAGGATAAAGAATAAAGAAATACATAACTCATGGGTGAATGTAGATTTAGATTATGAATGGGAACCTTCAGAATATCTTAAAGAATATTTAAGATTAAATCCTTCTGCTGCTATGCATGACATAAATGAAATTGAAATTAATCCTATTCAATACAGATATGTAGAAGATGAAACTCATGGTAACTATGATGCATCTTCAATAATAATTTGTGGAAGAGATGAGGTTTTCTTCAAAGAAAAAATCATTAAAAATTATAATGATTCTTGGTCACCTTTATATGAGGATGAATCTTATGCCACGTAGAACTGCTTATAAATCAACTGTAGATTTTGCACCCTCCTTTGAAAAACCAATAAGAACTTTTCATAAGCATGAGAATATGCAAGAAGTCTGTGATTACTGGGAAAATAATCCTACTAATAAAAGAATTTTTGTGTATGCAGATAATCCTAAATCAATGGCAGGTGATCATATTGAAGTTCATGAAATATATAACATAGAAGATGGACTATTCAGGCCAGTAGATAAACCTAGATATTTTAATACGGCGTTTAAAAATTGCAAGAAAACTAAATAAGGAATAAAGATGAGCAGACAAAATGCAATAATCGTAGATGTTGATGGCACACTAGCTCTGCGTAATTTAAATCTTGAAAATCCTAGAGGGCCATACAATGGGGAACGAGTTAAAGAAGATTTAGTTAACGAACCTATCGCTAACTTAATTACTTCTTTGGAAGCTTTACAGTTTAAAGTTTTGATTGTGACAGGGCGTGATGGACTCTATGAAAGTCTAACAAAAGAATGGTTAACTGAGCAGGGCATCCCCTTTTATGATTGTTTTTCTAGACCTACAGGTAGTAATGATAGTGATGCTACTGTAAAAAAATCAATCTACCTTGAACAAATTGAGCCATTTTATATGGTTCATTATGTTTTTGATGACCGGGATTCTGTTGTAAAAATGTGGAGAGATTTGAATTTAACTTGTTTGCAAGTAGCAGAGGGTAACTTTTAGTCTCTCTTAGCTTTAAAGACTTTAACGCTAGTGAAAGTCTTTAAAGCTTAGAGAGACTTAGAGAGGTGGAAAACTGAAAAGGAAACTAGTGTATGGGTAAGGTTAATGATATGTATCTTAAAGAAGTAGAAAGTATGTCCGATGAAGAACGAGAAAAACATCACGATGAAGAAGATTTAAAATCTCCTGAACTTGTAAGAATGTATTCTTTATGGACTGAATTTATTAAGTCTATGGAGGATCGGTTTGAAGAAAAGAAAAGTAAGTAAAGAAGTAAAAATTTAAATTCACAACAAAAGGAAATAAAATTATGGGTAATATTATTTTAGATTTCCCAAACAAAAAACAAGAATCATATTATGGGGATGCAGATTTTGAAATTGAGTCGAGTCCTTTATTTTATGTAGATGCTGAAGGTAACTCTAGAGAGTCTGCTAAACATAGCATTTATAGAACTGACACAGGTGAAGAGTTAGGAGTTCATGGTAAAAATTATTCTGCTCCTGACCAGTTATCTTATAAAAGAATGATTGATAATCAACGTAGCATTTTTGAGAAAGCTGATTTAAATACTACTAATATGAAAGAAAATATAGCTGTATCAGGCAATGGTAAAAGATGTTTTGTTACCAATGTCTTACCTGAAGAAACTTTAAATACTCCTAATGGTGATAAAGCATCTTTATCATTTTTATCTGCAACTTCTTTGGATGGAACATTACCCTTTATAATGTCAGCAGGGGCTGAACAAGGCGCTTGTTTAAATGGACAAGTGTTTATATCTGGTGCTGCTACTCTATATAAAAATAGACATAACAGACTTTTAGATATAGATCATGGAGCTAAGTTAATACTCGATGTGACTACAACATTCCAAGCTGAGGTAGATAAATGGTATGAGTGGAGTAATACATCAATTACAGAGGATGATGTTCGCAGAGAAATAGCAACGCTATCAAATTGTGCTGATGTTTTAAACATCCCTCTGATAGATGCAGTACCGAAACTTAATAAAGCTGCTAAATATTTGTTATCAAAGTGGGATGAATACTCTGTAAGAATGGGACGGAACCGATGGGCTTTGTATAATACATTCACCGATTGGTCTACTCATGCTCCTACTAGATCTTCTAATAATATTTCTAATATTGTTTATCTGAGAAGTCAAAAAGTTAAGCAGCAAGTAACTCAAACTTTTAAAACTCAAATAGCAGCATAGGAGTCAGTGATGTTAAATATAATCTTTAACTACATAAAACTTTTGTTTATCCGAAACAAAAAAATATCAAATTGTTGGGAACATGATTGTGAAGTTAAACGATTATATTTAATTTTAAATATAGAAGAAAAATGTGAATTTTGTAGCAAAGAATATTCATTAAAGTTAAGGAAATAAAATGGCAATCAGCGACAATATATATATTTATGATGTAGAAAAAATACAATTTGAATTAATTAAAGATGAGTTTTCTAATGCAGAAGGGTTGACAGATTTACGTCTAAGTATAAAAACTAAAGATGATACTTTTGTTAATTTAATTTTTTCTGATTGTACTAATCTAGATATTTCTCTTGAAGGTTTAAGAGCTTTAGAAAAGTTTAGAGGTATGCATGAATAAAATTAAAAACATATCAGCCGACATAGTTTCAAAAAGAAATTATTTTTTAACTCCTAAAAGATCTGATAGGTTTGAATCATTTTTTTATCTTTCAGGTTGGAGAGTATGCTCTTTTAAAATTGGAAATAAAAAAGCAAAGGTTAAACCTTTGTATGGTAATGGTACGACTAAAACTTTTAGCTTGTCTGAATTAAAAAAAGATCTATATATAACTTATGAAAATGCAGTTAAAGCTGAGTTAGGTAGACAAGTCCTACAAGGAAAACTAGAACGTAAACCTAAGAACTGGAGGGCAACTTATGGATTAAGAAGTTGACACACTAGTTGACATTGTTATAATAAATTAACACACAAAAAGAGAAGAGGTAATATCTATGGCAATAGTAAATGGAACTGCTTACTGGGCTTCAATAACATCCCCCAATACTCGATTCGACCCTGTATACACAGTAGATCTGGTGTTGGATGAAAAAACTGCAGATGGTTTTAGATCAAAAGGATATGTAGTTAAAGATAAAGAATATGGGCCTACCATTGTGATCAAACGTAAAGTTAATCAAGCTAATGGTAAGGTTAGACCTGCACCTAGACTTGTAGATAAACAAAACAAAGCGGTAGATGTCATGGTAGGCAATGGCTCAACTGTAAAGGTACAATACAAGGAGTGGGAATCTAGTTGGAAAGGGAAAGCATTTCAAGGTCTAGAACTTCAAGCTGTTCAGGTAATAGATCTTGTACAATATGATGCTCCAGACGGTTCAGAGTTTGCAGTTGAAGAAGGAGATGTGGAGGAAATATTTGGTGAGTAATGCAACTTACACAAAAGGTGATATAACTTATGACATTTCTAAATTGCCTAACTCTGAACAAGCTTTATTAATTTTTGAAGCTTTAAAAAATGTATTAACTAAAAAAAATTCATATCAAAAGGAAACTTTTATTTTAACTGCAGCCCAAGAAACTCTACAAAATCAGCTAGAAAGTTTCTTGGTTGATACTGCAGTAATATTTGAAAGTGAAGAGCAAGAAGAAAAGCTTACTGGCTAAAGGGTTATTTCCTTCCCTTGTGAACTACTTTGCCTAGCAGTAGAGCCAAAGCTAGGTATTCACTTACTTAATAGGAATCTCTTATGACTTTTATAAAAAGACACCAGCCTTGTCCTAGTCCTAAATGTGAGAGTAGTGATGCTTGCGGAATCAATGATGATGGTTCTGCATTTTGTTTCTCTTGTAATACAAGGTTTAAAAACTATGAAGAAGCAATGAATGGGGATAACTCCGTAGCAGACTTTAAACAATATAAAAATAATAAAGTTAATGTTGTTGAAGGTGAGTTTATAGAACTAACTGATAGATCTATTAGCTTACAAACTGCTAAGAAATACGGAGTTAAAGCCATTCAAGAAGATGGGAAAGTAATTAAACATTACTATCCTTACTATACCGCAAATGAAATTGCAGGTTATAAAGTTAGAAAGACTATAGGAACTGATCCTAAAAACTTTGCTTGGGAAGGTGATAGCAGAAGTACAGGGTTCTTCGGTCAGCAGCTCTGCCAAGAGGGAGGTAGATTTCTAACTGTAGTTGAAGGTGAATGTGATGCAATGGCTGCATATGAATTAATGGGCAGTCAGTATCCAGTAGTATCAATTAAGAATGGTGCTGCAGGGGCTGAAAGAGATTTCAAAGCTAATCTAGAATTTATTGAAAAGTTTCAAACTATTATTATTTCCTTTGATAATGATAAGGAAGGTAGAAAAGCTGCTAGAGCAGTAGCTAAATTAATTACTCCGGGCAAAGCAAAGATACTTCAAATGCCTGAAGAGTATAAAGATGCCAATGATATGTTACGCCAAGGGTTACATAATTTATATGTTAGCTCTTGGTGGTCTTCTAGTATCTACACCCCTTCTGGGGTATTAAACATATCAGATAATTTTGATAAGTTATTTAAACGTGAGAAGAAAGATTCTATTCCTTACCCTTGGCAGGGTTTAAATGAAAAATTATTTGGTCTTAGGCAAGGTGAGTTAGTTACGTTTACTGGAGGTACAGGTCTAGGCAAGACAAGTCTTGTTAGGGAACTAGAACACTGGCTTATTACTAGAACTGATGACAATCTGGGTATTGTAGCTCTAGAAGAAGATTGGACAAGAACTGCTGATGGTATTCTATCTATAGAAGCTAATAAAAAATTAGATATAGAACACATTAGAGATGAGTATGGGCAAGAGAATTATGAAAAGTTAGCTCAGAAAGTATTAGGTGGGGATAATAAAAATAGAATGTGGGTTCATGCACATTTTGGAGCTAGTGACTTTGACGATATCTTAGCCAAAATAAAATATATGATTGTAGGGTGTGATTGTAAATGGATTATTTTAGATCACCTCCAGATGATTGTATCTGCGAATGCTGAACAAAATAATGAACGTCAATTAATAGATAGAATGATGACTGATCTCCGCAAGATAGTAGAAGAAACTGGAGCAGGTATTTTACTAGTCTCTCATTTAAAACGTTTAGAAGGTAATAGAGGGCATGAGAATGGAGCTATTGTAGGGCTGAGTCATTTAAGAGGTTCTGGAGGTATAGCCCAGATATCAGATTGTGTGATAGCTTTAGAAAGAAATCAGCAAGCCGAAGATCCAATAGAAGCTTTAACTACACGTCTAAGAATATTAAAGTCTCGATACACTGGAGATGTTGGTGTGGCTGGACATTTAAGATATGACAAAACTACAGGAAGATTACTTGAAGTTTTCTTAGATGATAATGATGATGATAATGATGAGTTTGAAATATGAAATCTTTAATCTTTGATATAGAAACAGATGGCATAGAAGCTACTAAACTTTGGTGTTTATCTATTTTAGACACCTCTAATCAAGAACAACACTCTTATGGCCCCTCCGAATTACAAGAGGGGCTTTCTGCTTTAATGGAGGCAGATACTTTAATAGGCCATAACATCATTGGCTATGATATTCCTGTAATAAAAAATCTTACCTCTATAGATTTAAATGATAAAAAAATAGTTGATACCTTAGTCTTATCTAGATTGTTTAACCCAGTAAGAGAAGGAGGGCATGGGTTAGAGAGATGGGGTTATATACTAAAGAGTCACAAAATAAATTTTAATGACTACAGTAAATTTACTTTAAATATGTTGAAGTATTGTGAACAGGATGTTCTATTGAATTACAAAGTCTATGAAAGATTAAAGCAGGAAGCTGCAGGGTTCTCCCGACAAAGTGTTGAGATAGAGCATGCAGTAGCTAAGATTATGAATGAGCAACGCAACTATGGGTTTCTTTTTAACATAGAAGAAGCCATGAAGTTAGTCGCTACTTTAAATGAAAGAATGAGTAAGATACAAAGAGAAATAAGAAAAGTATTCTTACCCGCTAAAGAAGTATTAAAAATATTCCCAAGATATAATAAATTTAAAAAGCTGTTGAAAACGGGTAAAACTAATTATGGAAAGAATGTTAGGTTAACTGAAAAAGAATTTAATTTAGTTGAACAGCAAACCTTTATAACTAGAGTAATAGAAACAGAGTTCAATCCCGGTTCACGAAAACAAATTGGAGAACGTCTACAGGATTTAGGGTGGAAGCCTAAAGAATTCACCCCTACAGGACAAGCTAAAATAGATGAAAAAATATTATCTTCTATTAAAAAGATTAAAGAAGCTAAAATATTAGCTGAGTTTTTAATGCTTCAAAAAAGAATAGCTCAAGTAGATTCTTGGTTATCAGATGTAGAAGATGATAATAGAGTTAGAGGTTTTGTAAATCATAATGGAACTATTACTGGGAGGATGACTCACAGAAATCCTAACTTAGCTCAAACTCCTAGTGTCTATAGTAAGTATGGTAAAGAATGTAGATCTTGTTGGATTGTTAAACCTAATTATAAATTAGTTGGTATAGATGCCAGTGGGTTAGAGCTAAGAATGTTAGCTCACTATATGAAAGATGAGGAGTATATAAATGAAATCATTAATGGAGATATACACTCCACAAATCAAAGACTTGCAGGACTTGAATCAAGAAATCAGGCGAAAACTTTTATCTATGCATTACTCTACGGAGCAGGAGATCTCAGACTTGGAGAGATTCTCGGAGGAACTAAGCGTACTGGTGCGAACATTAGAAAATCATTTATCAATAATCTTCCATCATTCAACGATCTTAAAACAAGGGTTGGTAGAGAGGCAAGAAAGGGATTCATTAAAGCATTAGATGGACGTAAGCTAATAATTAGAAGTGAACATTCAGCATTGAATACTCTGTTACAGGGAGCAGGGTCTATTGTAATGAAGAAAGCTTTAATTCTTTTAGATGAAAAGCTAAAGGATATAGATGCACATTTTGTTGCTAACGTTCATGATGAGTGGCAGATAGAAGTTAAAGAAGATATGTCTGATACTGTAGGTAAGTTAGGAGTAGAATGTATCATAGAAGCAGGGAAGCTTTTAAAGCTTCGATGTCCTTTAGATGGGGAGTATAAGGTAGGTTCAAACTGGAGTGAAACTCATTAAATTTGAACAAGAAGAATTAGATTTTGGTAGTTCAGACTATGTTATAAAAAGATTGAAACCTATTAAAATTACTGACTCTTCAATTAAAAAATTATCTAGCTCTGCTATAGGAGATCTTACAGAGTATAAAGCTGTTATATGGCTGATAGAAAATAATTTTAAAGTATTTAGAAATAGTGAATGTACTGGGCCTATAGATTTAATTGCTGTGTCACAGACAGGAGAAGTTAAATTTATAGATATTAAAACTCATTACAGCAATACAAATAGATCAAAAGTACAAAAAGAATTAGGCGTTATTTTTTTAAGACCTGACCAAAAAGGAAGTTTTCTTTTTGTGAAACATCATACTAGAAAAAGGAAATAAATATATGAAAGAAATTGTAGAAGATATTTATAAAAAAATTGATGAGATTAATTCTAACTCTTTACATATACCTGAAAAATATATAACAGAGTTCTCAGAATCTATGGGACACGCCTTAGTCGAGTGGGCAAAGCCTAGAGAAAATAAAGACTTTACACTTAGGTTTTCTAACATTGGTAAACCTGCTAGGCAGCTATGGTTTGAAAAAAGAGATACAAGAAAAAAAAATCAACCTTCACCTACTTTGCAAATTAAATTTTTATACGGTCATTTACTAGAACAACTACTTTTATTTTTAGTAAAGCTTTCAGGTAATGGAATTTCTGCAGAACAGAAAGAGGTAGAGATAGGCGGTATTAAAGGTCATATGGATTGCAAAATAAATAACACAGTAGTAGATATTAAATCTGCTTCCCACTATTCTTTTTCTAAATTCCAAAAAGGATTGTTAAGAGAAGACGATCCTTTCGGTTACATTCCACAACTAACTGCTTATGAACAAGCAGAAGAAGGAGAAGACAGTTATTTCTTAGTTATAGATAAGGAAACTGGAGAGTTGTGTACGTATACTCCAGAAGAATTAGATAAACCTAATGCTGCTGAAACTATTAAAGATTTAAAAGTTACATTGAAGAATGAACAGCCGCCTGATTACTGTTACCCTACTGTAGAAGAAGGAAAGAAAGGTAATAGGAAGATACATAAAAATTGTGTATATTGTGCGTACAAGAAAGAATGCCATAAAGATTCAAATAATGGAGAGGGACTTAGAGTTTTTAAATACGCTAGAGGTAAAGTATACTTTACAAATGTTAGGTCAATTCCAAACGTTGAAGAAATTTATGAATGGTAAAAAAGCTAAAAAAATTAGAAGGCTATCTTCAATTCTATTACTAGAGTGGCTAAAAACTAAATTACCTGAAGACTCTCCTGAAGTAGATATAAAGAATATAAATTCTTACTTACCAAAAGATAAGTATTTTATTAATGAGGCTGGAAGTAGGTGTAATAATTTTTACACTCTTAAATGGGCTACTAATAAACTAAAAAAAGAATTTAAAAATAATCCAGCAGTAACAAAGGTAGCTATTGATATAGTATGACCCAAGCTAAAAGAAAAGTTAAATCCGGTGCAAGGAAGCGTAGAGCTAAAAGACCAGTAGAGAAGAATTTAATTACTGGGTATGACTCTAATTTTGAATACGAGCTTCATGTGGGGCCATTAAAGGATTGGAGTATTCATACTGATAAAGTTTATTACGTTATTAATCATTCTTATACTCCTGATTTTATTAAAAGGTTAGATGGTAAATTAATTTATTTAGAAGCCAAGGGACGCTTTTGGGATTATCAAGAATACAATAAATATATATGGGTAAGAAAAGCTTTACCTGAAGATACAGAACTAGTATTTTTATTTGCTAATCCTTCAGCCCCTATGCCTCAAGCTAAGAGAAGAAAAGATGGGACTAAACGTAGTCATGCAGAGTGGGCAGAAGCTAATGGCTTTAGATGGTTCGGTAAGTATTCTTTACCTCCAGAGTGGATAGATCCTAATAGTATTATTTTAGAAAATGAAGATTACCCAGAAGAAGCAGAGTAAAAAGGAAAACTTATGTCAATAAATGATGCAACACCTGAAGAGTGGAATGAGATAACTATTCTAGATAGATCTGAAGAAATTCAGCCTGATCTCTTTCCTGAAACTACAGAAGTTAAACGTACTGATGCTGAGATACAGAAACCTTTACATTACAATCAAGGTAACGTGGAGTGTATAGAAGGCATAGAAGCTATGTTAACTCCAGAAGAGTACATAGGGTACTTGCGAGGAAACTCTTTAAAGTATAGATGGAGGTTCCCCTATAAGCATGGTATAAAAGATATATACAAAGCTGAATTTTATGAAGCAAAACTAGTAATTAAATTAAAAGAAAAATATTCTAGTCTAGAAGAGAATGGAAGCTAACTTAGCAAGTTTTAAAATCGTTATTACTAGTAAAAATAAACTAGTTGCAGAAACATCTATGCTCCCTATAGATGAAGTTAATACAATTTTTAAAAATGTGTATTCTCAGCAACGTATTAAAACTATACTACGAGAAAGCACAAGAGCTTTTAATGCGTTACATAAAAAACTAGAAGATGAGTTAAATGCTCTATTATGATAGAAGATGAGTTTGAAAAAATTATTTTTGAGCATCCAATAATAAGCACCCTCAAAGTTAATTCTGAAATCATAGAACACTTAACTAACCTTGAAGGATATGAAGATTTATTCCCTTTAATGGTAGATAGAATAGAAGCACATTCTAATTTTATTCTTGAGACATCTAAAAAAATAGTTGAGAATACTAACCTTCATCTTAGAAGAGTGAAGTAACCTACAAGTAAGACATCCACAGCCTTAGATTCCAATCTAAATGATTCGATCTTTGTTTATCCGTACTATAAAACTTTTGATGTTTTAAATATGTGGACTTTAAAAGTCTTTGTTGTTCTGAGGGAATGTAAACTTTAGTATCTAGTTTTGTGAGATGGTTCTTATTTGCTTGCACGAACTTTAAATTTTCTCCTATAGTGAGTGGATCGCTGTTATGTTTTTGCTTCGTTCATTCATATTGTCGAGGATCTTACTTCTTTCTTTACTAGTAGCCTCAGTCCAAGAAGAAATTTCATCCATACTTCGGAGGCATCCTAGACAGATATCATATTCATTTAACGTACAGATTTTGATGCAGGGTGAGGGTATATAAGTAAGTTGTTGCGCCACAAAAAATAATGATACACTTTTTAAATAAAGTTGTTAAGTTACCATTTAGTTTTATGTGACCAATAACGAGCAGACATTTTAGAAGGCTTTGAATCTTGAGCATTGTGCCGGGCATAGTAAGATTTCTTTCTTGCTTTATCTTTAGCAGTCTTCGGGTTCTTACCTGCTCCTCTTACACCTTGTTGTCCAAAGCGTATTAGTTTTATCTCATGTCCATCTTGAGCTAAGACCACATGTGATTTAGTTTTATGATCAGGTGTCCTTTTAGGCTTATTAACTCCCTTCAGTCTATGCTTTTTAAGCATAGCTTTTCTTCTATCTTCGTGGGCCATTATCCTTTCCTATAAGATCTAGTCTTCTTGGCTATTTTCTTAGGCTGCTTAGAATGTTGTTTACCTTTCTTTGTGTCTTCTCTTTTCTTTTTAGTAGTAGCCGCATACTCTGCTTTACTTAAAGATTTGATTGCTTTCTCAGGTAGATATCTTTCACCTGTCTTAGCACTAGGCTTACCTGACTTAGTTCGCCACTTCTGCTTAGTCCATTTCTTTAAAGACTTTTGAGATTTTTTAAGAGCCACTATTTTTTACTCTTAGGTCTAGCTTTATTTTTTGCTGTAGCCGATAAGTCTTTAAAGTGAAATAACTTTACACTGGTTTTACCATGAGTCTTTCCAGTGTGTAGGGAACCATTAGGCATTTTATGTGTATTGCCTTTATGCGTAGAGCCATCTTTTTTATAATGTTTAACACCTTTCACTTGTACCCTCCTCCTGCTGCTTT